>SKER01000085.1_pt1 | contig 125465 bp, 110 predicted proteins | sample 4826961 | NCBI WGS metagenome assembly SKER01 (sample SAMN11008804, study PRJNA524170) | human gut metagenome | biome: Human fecal sample; material: Feces; isolation source: fecal sample from pouch patient p47 | host: Homo sapiens | place: Israel: Tel-Aviv | collected 2016-11-16
ATGTCGGCTCATCGCATCCTGGGGCTGAAGTAGGTCCCAAGGGTTGGGCTGTTCGCCCATTAAAGCGGTACGCGAGCTGGGTTCAGAACGTCGTGAGACAGTTCGGTCCCTATCCGGCGTGGGCGTAGGATATTTGAGAGGAGCTGTCCTTAGTACGAGAGGACCGGGATGGACTGGCCGCTGGTGTATCTGTTGCATACCAAATGCATGGCAGAGTAGCCAAGCCGGGACGGGATAAACGCTGAAGGCATCTAAGCGTGAAGCCCCCCTCAAGATGAGATATCCCTACGTAAGTAGTAAGACCCCTTGAAGACGACGAGGTAGATAGGTCAGAGGTGGAAGTACAGTAATGTATGGAGCTGACTGATACTAATCGGTCGAGGGCATGACCAAGCAAGGTGATAGGTAGGATGAAAGAAAATATTTCTTGTATGCAGTTTTGAAGGTATATGAAAGATAAGAAGCAATCAACGATATGTTGGTTGTTTTTTGTTATATAAATATAATTTATGAATTAAAATAATATTAAGATTTATAATTTTCTTTTTTAGTCAAGTAGTAAGAAGCAATCAACAATAGCCACATGTTGATTGCTTCTTTAGATACCAAAGTATACAAGAAAAGTTGCCGATGGCAAGTTTTGGATATAGCAGACTTAGTTACAGCAAGTCTTACGATCAAATTCAGGATTGAATGCGTAGAAGTTCTTACTGTCAAGTTTATCTTGAACAATTCTCAGACTTTCACCGAAACGCTGATAATGAACAATTTCACGTTCACGGAGGAAGCGGATTGGATCGCAGACTTCAGGATCTTTTACCAGACGCAGAATATTATCATACGTAGTGCGGGCTTTTTGTTCTGCAGCCATATCTTCATGCAGATCTGTAATCGGATCACCTTTGGACTGGAATGTTGTAGCACTCCAAGGAGTTCCGCTGGCAGCCTGAGGCCAGAGTGCGAGTGTATGGTCTACATAATATTTGTCGAAGCCGGATTTTTCAATTTGTTCTGGTGTAAGATTACGGGTAAGCTGATGCACAATGGCACAGATGATTTCAAGGTGAGCCAGTTCTTCGGTGCCTATATCCGTAAGAATTCCGGTAACTTCCTTATAAGGCATAGTATATCTCTGGGCCAGATATCTCATAGATGCAGCGAGTTCTCCATCTGGTCCACCGAATTGAGTAAGGATAATCTGTGCAATTTTCGGGTTGGTCTGAGTAATCTTAACAGGATATTGTAATCGTTTCTCATAATTCCACATAAATTAGCATCCCCCTTCCTGCCATGGCCACGGATCATTAATCCATTTCCAATAATCCATCTGTGTAGTTGCCGTATCAAGCGTGAGAGGACCGTAATATTTGGCATATTCTTTTAAGGCCTGCACGCGTTGCTTTTTAAATTCATCAAAAAATTCCAGTGCTTCGGTACAATTTGGGTGAGTGTCGAGAAATAATTTTACATCGTCTACAGCAAAACTGACAATATTTATCCATTCCAGGAGCTCTTTTTTACAAGGTCGGTTTTCGTTCATCTGGCCGCACCACCTTTCCAACAGAATGGGAGATTTAATTCCGCAAAAATAGTTCCACATCGGAATCCTTTTTCGACTTCATAAAGAGAACACCATTCCTGCCACGGAACATAGGCCATAGCAATTGGGAGCCCGCTTAATTTGTCGTGTTCATGAATATTGCAGCACGATCTGGAAGGAGTGGATGGCGATACAGAAGCCGGCATTGTTCGGCTCCCGCCTACATGACATCCGTTAGAATTGTTCTGGCGTATATAATCAGGTGTATTATAACGATAATTTGGCATTTAAAATACTCCTTTCGTTAATGTTATGCAATAATATTGTATGAAAATTAATGAAAGTTGTGAATCAGACAGTTGTTTTTAAGAACGTATCTGAGTATAATAGATACGATTGGAGAGTAGAAATATGGTAAAAGAAGTTAATAAAGAGCACAAAAATGTGGAAATGACAAGGAAAAAGAAAAGGAGTGGAATTGTTTACTTTGATTATAGTCTGCTGGCAATACTGATTTGTCTTGTATGTTTTGGATTGGTTATGCTATATAGTACAAGTTCTTATAGCGCGATGATGAAACAGAATGGGGACAGTCTGTTTTATTTTAAAAGACAATTATTATTTTGCATTGTTGGTTTTATAGGAATGTGGCTGGTAAGTAAGATTGACTACCATTGGTACATAAATAAATCGAAGTTATTTTATTTCTTTTCTATTTTTATGATGTTTTTAGTAAAGACACCACTGGGAAAGGAAGTAAATGGCGCAAAAAGGTGGATCAAACTTCCATTTGGACAGCAGCTTCAACCTGCAGAAATAGCCAAAATTGCTGTTATATTATTTATTCCGGCACTGATCTGTACGATGGGTAAGGAGATTAAACCCTGGAAGGGAGTAATAAGAGTACTGGCATGGGGAGGATTTTCGGCGGCAGTTGTTTATCTGATCACAGACAATTTGAGTACAGCGATTATCGTGATGGGAATAACCTGTATCACGATATTTGTAGTACATCCGAAGACGAAGATATTTGTCGGCATAGCAGGTGTGGGAATTGTTCTTGCGATTGCCGGTGCAAGAATTCTGGGAACAATGATGGAAACGAGCGGAAGCTTCCGTCTGCGCCGTATTCTTGTATGGCTGAATCCGGAAAAATATGCGTCGGAAGGTGGATATCAGATCATGCAGGCATTGTATGCGATAGGATCTGGTGGCTTTTTTGGTAAAGGTCTAGGAAACAGTGCACAGAAAATGATCATTCCGGAAGTACAGAATGATATGATCCTTTCTATTATATGTGAGGAACTGGGAGTGTTTGGTGCAATTATGGTTCTGATATTGTTCGGTATGTTATTGTACAGACTTTTGTTTATTGCACAGAATGCGCCGGATCTTTACGGATCATTGATCGTAACCGGAATATTTGCACATATTGCATTGCAGGTAATATTAAATGTAATGGTAGTAATTAACTGTATCCCGACAACGGGAATTACACTTCCGTTTATCAGTTATGGAGGAACTTCGGTGTTGTTTTTGATGGCTGAGATGGGACTGGCACTAGGGGTTTCAGCAAGGATAAAAATTGCGGAATAAAAGACTTCCTTTTCTTGTGTAAATATGCTATGATGAATAATGTAGTATTTAAAACTACTTCTAATAGAAATAAGCGACCGAAAAAGAGTTTTTGTATCAATTATATAAAACACTCATGTAAGGTCACATTAGGAGGAAGAACATGAGTTACAAAGTTATCATAGATAGTTGTGGAGAATTAACAGAAGAAATGAAGAAGTCGGGCCATTTTGAGACGGCGTCTCTGCAGATCGATGTAGATGGACATCATATTGTTGATGATGAGAGTTTTGACCAGGCGGACTTTTTAAGAAGAGTAAAAGCATCGGGTGAATGTCCGAAATCATCATGTCCGTCACCGGAAAGATATATGGAAGAATATCATTGCGATGCGGAACATGTATATGCAGTGACATTGTCGGCAGAACTTAGTGGATCATATAATAGTGCTGTTTTAGGAAAGAATCTGTATGAAGAAGAGTATGGAGAGAAAGACATTTACGTGTTTAATTCAAGATCGGCATCCGTAGGTGAGACATTGATCGGTCTGAAGATAGCAGAATGTGAAGAAAAGGGCATGAGTTTTCAGGAAGTGATCGAAACAGTTGAATCTTATATTGAAGAGCAACACACATATTTTGTACTGGAAACACTTGATACGCTTAAGAAAAATGGAAGATTGAAAGGACTAAAGGCTGTTGTCGCAACGGCACTTAATATTAAACCGGTTATGGGTTCAACTCCGGAAGGCAGTATACAGCAGCTTTCGCAGGCAAGAGGAATAAAAAAGGGACTGGCTAAGATGGTGGATGAAGTAGCAGCCAATATGAAGAATACACAGGAAAAGATTTTAGCGATTTCACATTGCAATTGTGAGGAAAGAGCAAAGGCTGTAAGAGATATGCTTCTTGAACGTGCATCGTTTAAAGATGTTATTATTCTGGATACGGCAGGAATCAGTAGTATGTATGCGGCTGATGGCGGAGTGATTGTAGTTGTATAATTTTATCAGATATGATAGAATGAATACATTGATTGGAAAAGGAGCAAAAAACTATGAGCCAGGCTAAAGTAGACAGATATAAAGATGAAAAGAAAAACCGTAAAAAGAACATGAAGAAAGAAAAGGTTCAGAACATTATCAGAAGATGTGCAGTATGTGTAATAGCAGTTGCTTTGATCGGATGGGCAGGCTATTCTGTACATAATATATATGAGTCGAAAAAGCCGACGGAAAAGGTAACGGTTGATTATTCGGCAATGACAACTTTGAGCCAGTCATTAGCTGGAAATAGTGATACAACAGCTGAATAGTATAAAATAAATCTAGAAAGAATAAGTGAACAGAAGCATTTTCTGTTCACTATTTTTTTGCCTTAAAATTATCTTAATTTCTTAAAAAGGGTTGAAAACAGCAAAAAAGTAGTTTACAATGGGTTCAAGTGGTAGAAAGTGGTGAAAAGTGGAACAAAGTGGTAGAAAAGTGGATGATGCAGGATGAAAGCTAAAAACGTAGCTCTGAAAGCAAAGTCCGGTGTTATACCATTGGAAAAAGGAGAGTCCTATGTTGAAAGGAGAGTACAGTCATAATATTGATGCCAAAGGGCGTCTGATCATTCCGGCTAAGTTTCGTGACGATTTAGGGGAGCATTTCGTCATTACGAAGGGAATGGAGAATTGTCTGTATGTATACCCGGAAGCAGAATGGACCGCTTTTGAAGAAAAACTTAACGCATTACCAACCACCACTGATAAAAAAGCACGTGCGTTTGCGTATTTCTTTCAGGGAAGCGCAGCGGACGGTGACCTTGATAAGCAAGGCAGAACTCTAATCCCTTCTGTACTTCGTACATTTGCACATCTGGATAAGGAAGTTGTATTCATAGGCATGGGGAAGCGTGCTGAGATCTGGGATAAGGCAAGATGGGATGAAAAGAATGCTGAAGTGGAACTTAACATTGAAGATATTGCATCTGATATGGAAGAAAGCGGATTCAGTATCTAGAGGGAGAAGATATGGGATTCGAACACAAATCAGTATTACTGAATGAGACAATTGAAGGATTAAACATCAAGCCGGACGGCATCTATGTAGATGGAACGCTTGGTGGAGGTGGACATGCATATGAAGTATGCAGACGCCTTGGTGAAAAAGGGAGTATTATAGGAATAGACCAGGATGAGGCGGCAATAGAAGCTGCCAGTGTCCGATTAAAAGACTTCGGGGAGAAAGTCACAATAATCCGAAGCAATTATTGTGATATGAAGTCAAAGCTTCATGAACTGGGAATTGACAAGGTCGATGGAATTGTTCTTGATCTGGGCGTATCATCTTATCAGTTAGATACGGCAGAACGAGGATTTTCTTATTGTGAAGATGCACCTCTGGATATGAGAATGGACAGACGTCAGAAGATGACAGCCAGAGACATCGTCAATGACTACTCTGAGATGGATTTATACCGTGTGATCAGGGACTACGGGGAGGATAAGTTTGCAAAGAACATTGCCAAACATATCGTAGCAGCACGTGGTATAAATCCTATCGAGACTACGGGGCAGTTGACAGAGATTATCAGAGCCTCGATACCAATGAAATATCAGAAAAAGTCTGGGCATCCTGCAAAAAGGACGTTCCAGTCTATTCGAATTGAATTAAACAGGGAATTGGACGTATTAAAAAATTCTCTGGATGACATGATTGAAATATTGAACCCTGGTGGAAGGTTGTGTATTATCACATTCCATTCGCTGGAAGACCGGATTGTAAAGAGTGCATTTAAGAAAAATGAAAATCCATGTACGTGCCCTCCGGATTTTCCTGTGTGCGTATGTGGAAAAGTTTCCAAAGGGTGTGTTGTTACCAGAAAGCCGATTCTTCCAAGTGAGGAAGAATTAGAATATAACAGCCGTTCTAAAAGTGCAAAGCTCAGAATATTTGAGCGCCGTTAGAGATAGGACAGGATATATGAACAATTAGAAAGGAGTGGCGTAAATGGCAGCAAGAAAAAGTTATGCAAGCGATAGACGCCAGTCCGGCGGATATAGTTCTGCGCTTTCGAAAGCGGGACAGGCTTATATGTATGGCAATGTAGTTGCAAAACCGGAATATGAACCAAAAAAGAACCGATCATCCGTAAAAAGAAGAAAAAAAGTAAGCAGACAGGTACAGAAAAATAGAAATCGTGCACTTCATATGAATGCAGCGTACGTAGTGTTCCTTGCAATTGCAGCAACAATTGTGTTGTTATTGTGCGTTAATTATGTACGATTACAGTCTGAATTAACAAAGCATTCAAAGAATGTAACTGCATTGCAGGAAGAGCTTGCAGATCTGAAAGAGGAGAATACGACAAAGTATAATGCGGTCGTGGATTCCGTAAATCTGGATGAGATCCGAGAAAAAGCAATTAATCAGTTGGGAATGACATATGCCACACCAGATCAGATTGTGGAATATGATAATCCGGCGTCTGATTATGTGAAACAGTATGAGAATATCCCGGAAAATGGTGTGCTTGCTCAGTCAGACAAGAATAAGAAATAGGTGAGATTATGGCAAGAAAGAAGACAAATTTCTTTAAGAAAAAAATTTCAGGCCTTATGCAGAAAAAGCTAGTAATGCTCTTTGGAGCGATTATACTAGCTTTTGTTTTCTTGATAGGGTGGATTACGTATATTAATGCTTCGAAGGGCGAAAAATATACGAAGGTTGTATTAGATCAGCAGCAGTATAATAATCGTACGATTCCATTTAAGCGTGGAGATATCGTAGACAGAAATGGCACAAAACTTGCAACGAGCGAAAGAGTATACAATGTAGTAGTAGATGCCAAGACAATTACCAGTAATAAAAAGTATATCAATCCGACGATAAAAGCCTTATCAAAATGTTTTGATTTAAAGAAAAAAGATGTAAGAAAGCAGATCAAAAAGAATCCGAACAGCAGATATCTTGTACTGAAAAAGGGAGTAAATTACGAAGCATATCAGAAGTTTGAGAAGATTACATCTGACACTGATAAAAATCCTAACGTACAGGGAGTCTGGATGGAAGAAGATTATACGAGAAAATATCCATATAAGACACTGGCAAGTGACGTGATCGGATTTACAACAAATGGAAATGTAGGAAGCAACGGAATAGAGGCTTCTTATAATTCGATTTTAAATGGTACGGATGGAAGAGAGTATGGATATCTGGATGAAGATTCGGGATATGAAAGAACGGTAAAAGAACCAGATAATGGAAGTACGGTTGTCTCAACGATCGACCTTCAGGTTCAGAGTATTGTAGAACAACATATACTTGAATTTAATGAAGAGCATAAAAATGAAGCAACACAGGGTGAAGGAAGTAAGAATACCGGTGTGATCGTTATGAATCCCCAGAATGGTGAGATACTGGCGGAAGCATCATATCCGAATTACGATCTGAACAATCCGAGAGATCTGAAAAAATATTATACAGAAGAACAGCTGAAGAAAATGACGGATCAGGAAAAACTGGATACACTGAATGATCTCTGGAATAACTATTGTGTCAGCAATACGTATGAGCCGGGTTCGACATTCAAACCATTTACAATTTCCGCGGGACTTGAGACGGGGGTTCTTACAGGAAATGAAAATTATGTCTGTGGCGGTGTCATGCATGTCGGAGATCATGATATTCATTGCAGCAACCGTTCCGGACATGGACCGGAGACTTTGAAGCAGGCTCTGGAAAATTCATGTAATGTGGCGTTAATGCAGATTGGTGCAAGTATAGGAACCGAGGAATTCTGCAGATATCAGAGGCTGTTCGGATTTGGCGAATATACAGGAATCGATCTGCCAGGAGAAGGAGAAACCAGCGGGCTGTTATATACACCGGCGACGATGGATCCGGCCAGTCTTTCGACGAACGCATTTGGTCAGAACTTTAATGTCACGATGACTCAGATGGCGGCGTCATTCTCTTCTCTGATCAATGGTGGTAACTATTATGAACCACATGTAGTAAAACAGATTCAGGATGATAATGGAAACGTTACAGAAAATAAGGATCCAGTACTGGTAAAGAAGACGATTTCAAAAGAAACAAGTGATATTATCAAAGATTATATGCTGGGTGTAGTAGAAGAAGGAACCGGAGCAAGTGCCGCAGTAGAAGGATATGCAGTTGGCGGTAAGACCGGTACGGCCGAAAAACTTCCTCGTGGTAATGGAAAATACCTGGTTTCATTTATCGGATATGCACCACAGGAGAATCCGCAGGTTATGGTGTATGTAGTTATTGACGAGCCGAATTCGGCTGTTCAGGCTAACAGTGGGTATGCAACACAGCTTGCGTCACAGATCATGACTGATATTTTCCCGTATCTTGGTATAGAGAAGAAAACGGATAGTGCTTCCAATACAGATACACAGACGACTCAGACAGCACAACAGTAAGTTATATGTTCATAACCCCATAAAAGTTTTCATATATTATTATGAAAATTTTTATGGGGATTTTTGTTATGAAAAATAAAACGTTTCATAAAAAGAAAATTCTGGTTGTTTTTCTGGCGGCGTTTATCCTGATTCTGTATCTGATCGGAAGACTGGTATATCTGATGGTATTTGATGCAGAGTACTATCAGCAGAAAGCAGAAGATCTGCATGAAAGGGAACGGGATATTAAGGCAGCAAGAGGTGAGATCATTGACAGAAGTGGAACCGTACTTGCAACCAATCGGACGGTATGTACGATTTCTGTGATCCACAGCCAGATTGAAAATCCTGAAAAAGTAATCGAAAAATTGTCAGAGTTTCTGGAAATGGATGCAGACCAGGTTAGAAAAAAAGTAGAAAAGATTTCATCGATAGAAAGGATCCGGTCCAATGTAGATAAAAGAACAGGAGACAAAATCAGAAATCTTGGCCTGGCCGGTGTGAAGGTAGACGAAGACTTTAAACGTTATTATCCGTATAATGAGCTGGCATCTAAGGTGCTGGGATTTACAGGAGGGGATAATCAGGGAATTGTAGGACTGGAAGTAAAATATGAAAAGTACCTGAAGGGGATAAACGGAAAGATTCTGACAACAACGGATGCCAGAGGGATTGAACTGGATGGTGTGGCAGAGGACAGACTGGAACCGGAAGCAGGAAATACGTTGAGGATCAGCCTGGATTATACGATGCAGAAGTATGCACTACAGATGGCTGAAAAAGTGAGAACGGAGAAGCAGGCTGACAAAGTGGGAATTATACTTATGAATCCACAGAACGGAGAAATCTATGCAATGGTGAACGTTCCGGAATTTGATCTAAATCAGCCGTTTATGCTGAATAATGAAGAGACAGGTGAAAACCTGACGGATGAACAGAGACAGGATGCATTAAATCAGATGTGGAGAAATGGCTGTATCAATGATACCTATGAACCGGGAAGTACATTTAAAATTATTACGGCATCGGCAGGACTGGAAGAAGGAGCAGTGCATCTTACAGATCAGTTTAGCTGTCCGGGGTATAAAGTTGTGGAAGACAGGCGGATCCGCTGCCATAAAGTTGGGGGACATGGGGCGGAAAATTTTGTACAGGGGATACAAAATTCATGTAATCCGGTATTTATTGAAGTAGGATTAAGGATAGGAGTGGATCGTTTTTTTGATTATTTCAGACAGTTTGGGCTGATGGATCTGACCGGGGTAGATATACCGGGAGAAGCAGGAACGATTATGCATAAAAAAGAAAATGTAGGGCAGGTTGAACTTGCGACGATCAGTTTCGGACAGTCATTTCAGATTACACCGATCCAGCTTGCAACGACGGTGAGTGCACTGGTTAATGGAGGAAGAAGGGTGACTCCGCATTTTGGAATGGAAGTATTGAGTGCGGAAGGAAAAAAAGTGAAAACATTTCGATATAATGCAAAAAAGCATATTGTGTCTGAAAAAACATCACAGACAATGCGGAAACTTCTGGAGAGTGTAGTGGCAGAAGGGTCCGGAAAGAATGCATATGTAGAAGGATACAGGATCGGGGGAAAGACGGCAACTTCCCAGACACTTCCGAGAAGTGCCAACAAATATATATCATCTTTTGTAGGATTTGCACCGGCAAATGATCCGCAGATCCTTGGAATGTGTGTAATATATAATCCACAGGGAGTCTATTACGGAGGAACCATTGCGGCACCGGTGATCGGAAAAATTTTTGAAAATATATTGCCGTATCTTGGCATTGAAAAACAGTAGGAAATGCAGTATACTAGGTAAAGTTAGAGATTAACTGAATAACAAAAGAATTAAAGAGGTGGATTATGGATTATAAAGTGTTTATTCCAGTATTGATTTCATTTGTATTAAGTGTGATTCTTGGTCCTCTTGTAATACCAGTACTTAGAAGACTGAAGATGGACCAGACGGAGAGAGAGGACGGTGTACAGTCTCATCTTAAGAAGACGGGAACTCCGACAATGGGAGGAGTAATGATCCTGCTGGCTGTTGTGATTACTTCAGTTATTTATATTGGTCGTTATCCAAAGATTATTCCGATTCTGTTTCTGACACTTGGTTTTGGACTGATCGGATTCCTGGATGATTATCTGAAAGTTGTGATGAAACGTTCTGACGGCTTATATCCAAAGCAGAAGATGGCTCTTCAAATCGTAGTGACTGCGATCTTTGCATTTTATATGGTTAAATTTGCAGGAGTTTCGCTTACGATGCTGATTCCATTTACAGGTGGAAAATATCTGGATATCGGATGGGTTGCGATTCCATTGATGTTCTTTGTTGTAATTGGAACTGTTAACGGTGTAAACTTTACAGATGGTCTGGATGGTCTGGCATCAAGTGTTACCGTACTTGTAGCAACATTTTTCACGGTGGTTGCGATCGGTACCAAAAGTGGAATTGAGCCAATTACCTGTGCGGTTGTAGGAGCACTTCTTGGGTTCCTGCTGTTTAATGTATATCCAGCCAGTGTATTTATGGGAGATACAGGTTCGCTGGCACTTGGAGGATTTGTTGCTTCAGCGGCATACATGCTTCAGATGCCAATCTTTATTATCATTGTTGGATTTATCTATCTGATAGAAGTATTATCGGTTATGATCCAGGTAACATATTTTAAAAAGACCGGCGGTAAGAGAATATTCAAAATGGCGCCGATACATCATCATTTTGAGCTGTGCGGATGGTCAGAGACGAGAGTTGTTGCAGTATTTTCTATTATTACAGCAATCTTATGTCTGATCGCTCTGATGGCTATGTAGGAGGATATCATGGAAGTAAAAGGTAAGAAAGTACTTGTGTTTGGTCTTGGAATCAGTGGAATCGGAGCAGGACAGATTCTTGAAAGACATGGTGCAGAAGTAATAATGTACGATGGAAACCAGAAACTGACAGAGGAAAAGATAAAAAAACAACTTGGAGAAGACAGCAGTGCCAAGATCGTGATCGGAGATTTTCCGGAAGAAGTTCTGGAAAAGCTTGATATGACAGTATTAAGTCCGGGTGTGCCGACGGATCTTCCTGTGATTGAAAAAATGCGTGAGCAGGGAATTACGGTAATTGGAGAAGTCGAGCTTGCATATCAGTTCGGTAAAGGTGATGTCCTTGCAATTACCGGTACAAATGGTAAAACAACCACAACGACACTTCTGGGAGAGATTATGAAGAACTATCAGGAAGATGTCTTCGTTGTGGGAAATATTGGAACACCATATACAACAGCAGTTGAGAAGATGACAGACAATACAATCACAGTTGCCGAGATGAGCAGTTTCCAGCTGGAGAGCATTGTGGATTTCAGACCGAGAGTAAGTGCAATCCTGAATTTCACACCGGATCATCTGAATCGCCATCATACGATGGAAGCATATGTCAATGCAAAGAAAAATATTGCAAAGAAACAGACAGAAGATGATTATTGCATTTTAAATTATGAGGACAGGCTTACAAGAGAATTTGGAGAAGAAATCAAAGCAAATGTTCTATATTTCAGCAGTCAGCGTAAACTAGAAGAGGGAATCTATCTCGAGGAAGGCAATATTATTTACAATTATGGCGGAGTAAAAGAAACAATCTGTCATGTGGATGAATTGCAGATCCTGGGAACGCATAATCATGAGAATGTTATGGCAGCATGTGCAATGGCAGCAGTTTATGGAGTGCCGGTAGATGTGATACGTGAAAGCGTCAAGGCATTTAAAGGAGTAGAGCATCGTATTGAATATGTAACAGAGAAAAAAGGTGTTACATATTACAATGATTCAAAGGGAACAAATCCGGATGCGGCGATCAAGGGAATTCAGGCAATGAAGCGCCCGACAGTATTGATCGGTGGAGGATATGATAAAGGATCTGAGTATACAGAATGGATTAACAGTTTTGACGGTAAAGTAAAAAAACTGATCCTTCTTGGGGATACAAAAGAGAAGATAGCAGCAGATGCAGAAAAATGTGGATTTAAAGACTATATGTTTGTAGATTCATTTGAGGAAGCAGTTCTTACTGCAGCAAAAATTGCAGAGTCAGGAGAGGCAGTTCTGCTTTCACCTGCATGTGCAAGCTGGGATATGTTCCCGAGTTATGAAGTACGTGGAGAGAAGTTCAAAGAAATTGTAAATTCCTTATAAGGAGTGGATGGCTTGGAACGATCGAAACAAAGAGCGTATGATTATGCTCTGGTCATCGTACTGGGGATTATTATTGTAACAGGGCTTGTGATTCTTTACAGCACAAGTGCATATAATGGGAAACTCAAATTTCAGGATTCGTTTTACTATCTGAAAAAACAGATATTTGCAACGCTTCTTGGAATAGCAGGTATGTGGATCATCGCCAGAGTGGATTATCATGTCTGGAAAAAATGGTCAGTACCGGGGTATCTGGTATCTGTTCTGCTGGGTATTGCGGTTCTTCTGATTGGTGATGAATATAACGGATCCAAAAGATGGTTATCTTTGGGTCCGTTTTCTTTTCAACCGTCGGAATTTGCAAAAGTTGCGGTTATATTGTTTTTGACGTACGTGATTATGCGAAATGTAAAAAGCATGGGGAAATTTACAACGGTCTGTAAAATAGTTGTAAGTGTTCTGCCGGTTGTAGGACTGGTAGGGGCAAGTAATCTAAGTACAGCAATCATTATTCTTGGAATAGCCGTAGTATTGGTATTTGTTGCAAGCCCAAAATATGGTCAGTTTGCATGGATGATATTTCTTGGCTGTGCATTTATGGGAATATTTCTTGCAATGGAAAGTTATCGTCTGGAACGTCTGCAGATATGGCGGCATCCGGAAAATTATGAAAAGGGTTATCAGACATTGCAAGGTCTGTATGCAATTGGTTCGGGAGGATTGTTTGGAAAAGGATTTGGAAGCAGTATTCAGAAATTGGGATTTGTGCCGGAAGCCCAGAATGATATGATTTTTTCTATCATATGTGAGGAATTAGGTCTGGTAGGCGCATCTTTTGTATTATTATTATTTTTAATCTTAATCTGGCGTTTTTTTGTGATAGCTTCACATGCACCGGATCTGGAGGGTGCATTGATTGCATCCGGGGCAATGGCACATATGATGATACAGGTAATCCTGAACATTGCGGTGGTGACGAATACGATCCCGAATACAGGAATAACACTTCCGTTTATCAGTTATGGAGGAACTTCGGTTATGTTCCTGCTTTTTGAAATGGGGCTTGTGCTGAATGTGTCATCTTTGGTAAAATAATATACATGTGGATGAGACACAAGAATGAAAGGAAGTATGAATGATATATGGGAAACCAGAATCAGAAAAGAGAAGGTACAAAAAAGAAAAGAAAAGATAAAAAGAAAAAACATCATGCATATGCCTTGATTGTTTTGATATTGGCGGCTGCCATTATAATCCTTGGAACAGTTTTGCTATTCTATATTCAGGAAGTGGAAGTAAGCGGTAATGAATACTGTGACAGTCAGGAAATAGTTGAATGTGTACAGAATGATAAACTGTCGAAGAATTCCCTGTATGTACTGGCAAAGTATTCGTTGGGTCAAGGAAAGAAGCCGGAGTGCCTGGATACATTGAAAGTCAGTATGAAAAATCCATGGACACTAAAAATTACCGTAAAAGAAAAGACAATGGTAGGCTGTGTGAAATCAGGAAAAAAATACAGTTATTTTGATCAAACTGGGCTTGTAGTAAATGAAACTGAAGTGAAAGACAGCAAGATACCGGTTGTCAGTGGATTAAAAATAAAGAAAAATAAACTGTACAGCCAGATTAAAACGACAAATCAGACGAAATTTTCCGAAATAGTAGAAGCATGTGGGGAAAGCCAGAGGTATGGAATATACCCGGAAAAGATATATGTAAAGGATCAGCAGATCTATATGGATTTTGGAAACGTAAGAGCATGCCTTGGAAATCAGGTATCCGCAGAACAGATCGCTCAGATCAGACCAATCTTAAAAAAGCTGGGAGATAAAACGGGAATTTTGCATTTGGAGTCGTATTCTGAGAATAGCACTACGATTACATTTGAAATGGAAGATATTTCACAAGAAAATTAAGAAAATTAGAGAAATTCTATTGATATTTTATACGAAAGTCTATATTATATACTATATATAGCAAACTGAGTTCATCTCACTTGCTCTATCAATGGGATGTATAATATATAATAAGGATAACAAAGGAGGAGAAACCCTTGCTAGAAATTAAAACAAACGAATCAGAAGCAGCGGCAAAGATTATTGTTGTTGGAGTAGGTGGAGGCGGTAATAACGCGGTAAACCGAATGATTGATGAGCAGATTGCCGGTGTTGAATTTATAGCGGTCAATACAGATAAACAGGCACTTCAGCTGTGTAAAGCTCCGACACTGATGCAGATCGGTGATAAGATTACCAAAGGTCTGGGAGCTGGTGCAAGACCGGAGATCGGTGAGAAAGCAGCAGAAGAAAGTGCAGAAGAAATATCAGCAGCACTGAAAGGTGCCGACATGGTATTCGTAACATGCGGTATGGGCGGTGGTACCGGAACAGGTGCTACACCAGTGATTGCACGTATTGCAAAAGAACAGGGAGCATTAACCGTAGGTGTTGTAACAAAACCGTTCCGTTTTGAGTCTAAGACACGTATGAACAATGCCCTTGCGGGAATTGAAAAATTAAAAGAAAGTGTGGATACGCTGATCGTAATTCCAAATGATAAACTGCTGGAGATTGTTGACAGACGCACAACAATGCCGGAAGCTTTAAAGAAAGCTGACGAAGTATTACAGCAGGGTATTCAGGGAATCACAGACCTGATCAATGTACCTTCACTGATCAACCTTGACTTCGCAGATGTACAGACTGTTATGACAGATAAAGGTATTGCCCATATCGGTATCGGTCAGGGACGCGGTGATGATAAGGCTCTGGAGGCTGTGAAACAGGCGGTTGCCAGTCCTCTTCTGGAGACAACGATTGCAGGAGCATCACATGTTATCATCAATGTATCCGGAGATATCACACTTATGGATGCAGCTGATGCGGCAGAATATGTACAGGAACTTGCAGGAGAAGATGCAAATATCATCTTTGGTGCTATGTACGATGATTCCAGAGCAGATGAAGCAACAATCACTGTAATTGCTACAGGACTTCACAATGTTGGAGGAAGTGCTTCAAAGTTAAAATCAAGACTGGAGAATCAGGGCAGATCTTCGGCTATGCCACATGGTCAGCAAGGACATGCATCCGCATATGAAAGACCGACACGTCAGAATAATACGATGTATACGCAGCAGCAGACTGTACGTACACAGCAGGCTGAACGTCCGGTTTCACCAAGACTTGATTTTGGAACAACAACACAGAGAGAAAATGGTGGAACAACTGCAAGAAGACCGATTGGTGGAACAACTCCTACATTGGATACACCAAGAACACCGACAAGTAAAGTGAAAGAGCAGTCAATCAAAATTCCGGATTTCTTTAAAAAATAACAATCACATAAAGAGTTATATTACTTAAAAAGACAGAAGAACTGATGCACATGAATTTGAAGTGTGCACAGTTCTTTCTTTTTTTCTTCTTTTCTTTCTTAAATGCTCTTTTGTTTACGAAAGCAGTCGAACGAAAACCGGCATATCATACATTATATGACAAAATCCTTTCTATAAAATCTATATAATGATACTTGTTTGAAACAACAAATCTATTTCTGTGCACGGAAAGAGAAAGAAGGCCTGATGTGTACTATGAATTATATGTAGATGTGTTCTTTTTGATAAACTTTACGATGGATACAATTCTTTTGGCTTTACTAAAGAAGGCATTGGCATGTCCGGTGAGATATGGCCGCATAATAGCGGGAGGCGTACTGGGAGCAGTATTGACCTGTGTTGTTGTGATATGGCCGTGTAAGACAACTTGGGCGAAATTTATAGTATTTCATGGCGTCATTAATGTATTGATGCTAAGAACCGGTCTGGGATTAAAATGGGGCCGGGAATTGTTCAGAGGATGGGTAATTTTATATATAGAGTCTTTTCTTTTAGGGGGAGTATTACAGTTTGCGGGACAGTATCTGCGGCAGGGAAGTGTATTCTTTGCATTGGCAGTCATCAGTTATTATGTGGTGTTGGGAATCTGGAAGATCATTTTATTGTTTTCGGAGAAAGGAAATCGTTACTGTGAAGTGGTGGTGTTTTTCGGAGAACGAAATTGCAGACTGAGAGCCCTTATAGATACAGGAAATACATTGAAGGATACAGTGAGTAAAGATCCGGTCAGTGTTATGGATCAGGCATCTGTAAAGAGATTGACAGAAGGAAAGCAACCGGAACGATTCAGATATATTCCATATCATTCCATTGGGAAAAAAGAGGGAGTTATGCCTGCATTTCGCATGGATAAGATACAGATCATACGGGATGGATACAGGATAAATGTAGAACATCCATTAGTGGCGGTATGTGAAGAAGAATTAGGGTCAGAAAATTATCAGATGATCATAAATCCAGATATATTGGCAGGAGGAAAGAAAAATGGTGATAAAAGTAGCAGTTCCACATCAGTTTAAATTGAAAGTAATTCCGGATTTGAAGACGCTCTTTTTTGTGGACAGAAAAGACATTCATTACATAGGCGGATCGGATATTCTGCCTGCACCTTTAGAGGCGGCGGCAGAAAAGAAAGCAATCAAAGACCTTGGGACAGAAAAAGATGAAAATGCAAGGAAAATACTGATTGAACATAATTTGCGCCTGGTGGTATATATAGCAAAGAAATTTGACAATACAGGAGTGGGGGTAGAGGATCTGATATCCATAGGAACGATTGGTCTTATAAAAGCAATTAATACATTTAATCCTGATAAAAATATCAAACTTGCAACCTATGCATCCAGATGTATTGAAAATGAGATATTAATGTATTTGCGGAGAAATAATAAAACGAGAATGGAAGTATCGATAGATGAACCGCTGAATGTAGACTGGGATGGTAATGAGCTGTTGTTATCAGATATCCTGGGGACGGAAGAAGATGCGATTTATAAGGATTTAGAGAATGAAGCAGAAAAGAAGGTGCTCATCAGAGCTATTGGACGTCTGTCTGGAAGAGAGCAGATGATCATAAGAATGAGATTTGGACTTGGAACGGAGGATGGAGAAGAAAAGACTCAGAAAGAAGTAGCGGATATGCTGGGAATTTCCCAGTCCTATATATCCAGACTGGAGAAAAAGATTATGCAAAGATTGCGTCGGGAGATGGTGAAGTATTCATGAAAATATGATACAATAAAAAGAAAAAAGGGGTTGGTCATATGAGACTTAGCTTTTTTGGAGCAGCCCATGAAGTGACTGGAAGCTGCCATCTTCTTGAAGCGTGTGGAAAGAATATTCTGATTGACTGTGGAATGGAACAAGGACCGGATCTTTATGAGAATCAGGAACTTCCTGTTACACCGGGAGAGGTAGATTACATTCTTCTGACACATGCACATATTGATCATTCGGGAAATATTCCGTTATTGGTTAAAAAGGGATTTTCCGGAGAGATCATTACAACATTTGCAACGGCAGATTTGTGCGATATCATGTTGCGTGACAGTGCCCATATTCAGGAATTTGAGGCGGAATGGAGAAACCGGAAGGCAAGACGAAGCGGGGAACCGGAATACGAACCGATTTATACGGTTGCAGATGCAGATGCGGCGACCAAGCTTCTGGCACCTGTGGATTACGGTCAGAAGATTACATTGTGTGACGGAATAGAAGTCAGATTTAATGATGTAGGGCATCTTCTGGGATCCGCAAGTATTGAAGTGTGGGTAACAGAAGGAGAAGTTTCTAAAAAGATCGTATTTTCCGGAGATGTGGGTAACAAGAATCAACCGATCATCAAAGATCCGCAGCTGGTAAAAGAAGCAGATTATGTAGTGATCGAATCTACATATGGAGACCGGACACATGGAGAGGATATTCCGGATTATGTCGGCGAATTTACAAGAATTTTACGGGAAACATTCCAAAAAGGAGGCAATGTAGTAATCCCATCGTTTGCGGTAGGACGTACGCAGGAAATCCTGTATTTTATCAGAGAGATAAAAGAAAAGAATCTGCTTCCGGAATTCCCGGGATTTGAAGTGTATGTAGACAGTCCGCTGGCAATTGAAGCGACCAATGTGTTTAATAAAAATGTCAAAGGATGCTTTGATGAAGACGCAATGGCGCTTGTCAATCAGGGAATTAACCCGTTGTTGTTCCAGGGACTCAAGACAACGATTACCAGTGATGAATCCAGACAGATTAATTTTGATACGAAACCTAAAGTAATCCTGTCTGCTTCCGGTATGTGTGAGGCCGGACGTATCAGGCATCACTTGAAACATAATCTGTGGCGGCCGGAATGTACCATCTGTTTTGTTGGATATCAGGCAGTGGGAACGCTTGGAAGAAAGCTGATCGAAGGTGCACAGAGTGTGAAATTATTTGGTGAGAACATCACAGTCAACGCAAAGATAGAAGTGTTAAGGGGAATCAGCGGACATGCAGATATGAATGGACTGTTAGACTGGCTCGCAGGATTTGAAAAGGTACCGGACCGTGTGATGGTTGTACATGGTGAGGATACAGTGACGGATCATTTTGCTGCGCTTGTAGAAGAGCAATTTGGCTGCCCGGCATTTGCACCGTATTCCGGAGGTTCCGTAGATCTTGCGACAAATGAGATCATTACCATTGGTCAGAAGATTCCGAAGAAGGCAGAAGAAAAGCCGAATAAGATTAAAAGTGCATCTGCATTTAACCGTCTGGTGGCAGCAGCCAAACGTCTGTTAAATGTAGTATATAAGAACGAAGGAATTGCCAATAAAGATATGGCAAAATTTGAAACACAGATCCAAAATCTGGCAGACAAATGGGACAGATAACCGACGTCAGACCGGATGTCAAGGAGTAAAAGTTTTTTTAATTTCATAAGAATCCGCATAAGCCTGTGCGATATGGAGAATCATTTTACTAGAAACTGATAGAGAAGATTCTGACAGGAGGTTCGCAATGGCACAGGGAAAAGTAGAAATATGTGGTGTGAATACAGCAAAGCTTCCGATCCTGAATGAAAAGGAGAAGGAAGCTTTGTTTGTGCGTATTAAAGCAGGAGATCAGGAAGCGAAAGAAGAATATATCAAAGGTAATCTAAGACTTGTCTTAAGTGTAATAAGGAGGTTCGGTGCAAGTGGAGAGAATCCGGATGATCTGTTCCAGATTGGCTGTATTGGCCTTATTAAAGCAATCAATAATTTTAATACAGAATTAGAGGTAAAATTTTCCACTTATGCAGTACCTATGATTATCGGAGAAATCAGAAGGTACATGAGAGATAATAATTCCATAAGAGTCAGCCGGTCACTCAGAGACACTGCATACAAGGCAATTTATGCTAAGGAAAACTATATGAAGAAGAATCAGAAAGAGCCTACAGTACAGGAAATCGCTGAGGAGATCGGAATATCCAAAGAAGATATTGTATTTGCACTGGATGCAATCCAGGTACCTATGAGCCTTCAGGAACCGGTGTACAATGATGGAGGAGATGCACTCTATGTAATGGATCAGTTAAGTGATCAGACGAATAAAGAAGAAAAGTGGATAGAAGATTTATCATTGGAAGAAGCAATGAAACATCTGGGAGAGAGGGAACGGTATATTATAAAGCTTCGGTTTTTTCAGGGAAAAACACAGATGGAGGTTGCAGATGAAATACAGATATCACAGGCTCAGGTGAGCAGACTTGAAAAGAATGCGTTGAAAACAATGCGCCAGTACCTTATCTAAGGGCTGGCGTATCGCTTTGTGTGTCATGTATATGACAAAAAAGTCTGATAGATTTTTTTAGTATTGCATTTTTGACAGTCTCATACTATGATATTTGCAGGAGGGATTTGTATAATGAAAGCTTGTATATTTGATCTGGATGGAACATTAACAAATACATTGGAATCTATGACATATTCTGTGAATCTGACACTGAAGGAGATGGGGCTCTCCCAGATCACAAAGGATCAGTGCAGAATGTTTGTCGGAAACGGAGCAAGAGTTCTGATCGAAGAATCTCTGAAAGTGTCGGGGGATCCTAAGGCTTCAAGAATTGAAGAAGGAATGAAAATTTACGGACGTATATTTGATCAGAATTGTACATATCATGTAACACCTTACGAGGGGATTCCGGAGATGTTAAAAGCATTGAAAGACAGAGGAATCCATCTGGCAGTTCTTTCGAATAAGCCGGACCGTCAGACGGTAAAGGTTGTAAAAGAAATCTTTGGAGATAACATTTTTGACTATGCACAGGGACAAAAAGACGGCATCCGCAGAAAACCAGCACCGGACGGAGTCTGGTATCTGATGGAGCAGATGCAGGTATCGAAAGAAGAATGTCTGTATATCGGAGATTCGGAAGTCGATGCGGCAACCGGAAAGAATGCAGGCCTTAAGACAATAGGTGTGCTGTGGGGATTCCGGGACAGGAAAATGTTAGAAACTGCGGGAGCAGATCATCTGATCGAAAGACCGGAAGAACTGTTGCAGTTTGTGTAATATTACGATAAGGGAGGTTGAGATGTATGTACGAATATGATGAAGAATGTCTGAAGACCTTTATCCTGAACCAGGGACAGCTGTTTGACGAACCAGTTGCTGAGACTTTAGAAGAGGCTGAGGCTTTTCTGGAGGATTGTATGGCTTCTATCGTAGACAGCATTGAAGAAGTTAAAGAATTCCTGGATCAGGAGGGAATGGATATCAGCGGAATGTCTGATGAAGAGATCGAAGAGGCATCGGAAGTATTTGCACTTCCGGATGGACGTTATCTTATCGTTGAGGGTTAGGATCAGAACAAGAAAAAAAGAGAGCAAAAGAAAAAGCCGCGACTACTTTGTAGTTTCGGCTTTTTTTAGTGCGTTTTCAATGGCCTGAACAATCAACTGGGAAGTATAAGGAGTATCGGAAGAATACTGTATATTCTCAAGAGACTGTTTTTTATAGACCTGTTCGGCAATATCTTCAATCGCCGGTTCGATAAAAGGGTACATGGTTGTGATGGAATCATTCAGATTCGTAAAACGGATTGAATTGATATGCGTTTCATCCACTGTGACCTCAACTTCTAAAGCAGTATTATTCAACGTAATATCGGAAGTGTAGATTCCGGGAGTGTAGATCTTCTTATCATTGGATCCGGAATGGTGTCCGGGACGGAACATGAATATCAAAAGCAGGATCAGAACAATGGCTAATACTGCAAAAATAACGGTATAGATGATTTCCTTCATGTGAAGTACAACAATTTTGGTTTTGGAACTCATAGCGAGACCTCCTGGTATTTTATTTCAAAGATTGTTTTATTTTCTATAATGTATGAAAAAAGTGGAAGAATTATTCATTTAATTTTTCCGTGACAAATGGAAAAGGTTCTTGTAGAATGGTAAAAGAAATGGAAGGTGAAGAATTATGTTTATTATTGCAGGACTTGGGAATCCTACACTTCAGTATGAAGGAACCAGACACAATGTAGGATTTGATGTCATAGATATGCTGGCGGACAGATATAATATTTCTGTAGATGGAAGAAAAGGAAGAGCGCTGGTCGGAAAGGGAATCATTGAGGGTCAGAAAGTGCTTCTGGTAAAACCGCAGACTTACATGAATCTCAGCGGGGAAAGCTTAAGAGAACTGGTCAATTATTATAAGATCGATGAAGAACATGAACTTCTGGTGATCTATGATGATATCAGTCTGGATGTGGGACAGCTAAGGATCCGTAAAAAAGGAAGTGCCGGAGGGCATAACGGAATCAAGAATATCATTGCCAATCTGGGAACGGATGTATTTCCGAGAATCAAGATCGGGGTAGGTGAGAAGCCGAAGAAATATGACCTGGCGGATTATGTGCTGGGACATTTTTCAAAAGAAGACCGTGAATTGATGGAAGAAGGTTATGACCGCGCAGACCATGCGGTGGGAATGATCTTAAATGGAGAGATCGAGGCTGCCATGAATCAGTATAACAGGAAAGTAAAGCCTAAGGAGGCATAAAAGATGCAGGGCTTAATCGGGCCGTTAAAAGAACTTGCAGAGTTTGAAGAACTCTGCAAGAATAAGAAAAAAGATGTGGGAATGATCCGTGTGTGCGGATGTGTGAATTCCCAGAAATCTCATATGATGTATGCACTTGGCGATGGCTGTAAATATAAAGTCATCGCCTGTTCCAGTGAGACAAAAGCAAAACAAATCTATGAAGAATACCGTTTCCTGGACAGTAATACGTATCTGTATCCGGCGAAAGATTTTCTCTTCTATCAGGCAGATATCCGAAGTAAAGAACTGGTAAAGCAGAGAATGGAAGGAATCCAGGCAGTGCTTTCGGGTGAACCGGTAACGGTTGTGACAAGCCTGGACGGCTTCATGGATCATCTGGCACCGAAGGAAAGTATTGCGGAAAAAGTACTTAAGATACAAAATGACAGCGTTCTCAAATTGGATGAGATGGCAGAGAAGCTTTCGGTTATAGGTTATGACCGGGAAGTGCAGGTGGAAGGACCTGGACAGTTTGCGGTACGTGGAGGAATCCTGGATATCTATCCGCTGACGGAAGAACTTCCGGTGCGTATCGAACTCTGGGGAGATGAGGTGGATTCCATCCGTACGTTTGATGTGGAGAGCCAGCGGTCGATCGAAAATCTGATGGATATTGTAATCTATCCGGCGGTAGAATTTCCACAGAATGGTGAGAAGGGTGTCTCGTTTCTGGATTATTTTCCACCGGAGGATACGATCCTTTTTCTGGATGAACCGGTACGTCTTGTGGAGCGTGGACAGAATATTGAAGATGAATTCATGGAAGCACAGAAGAAACGTCTGGAAAGCGGATATGATTTGGAAGAGGAAGAAGCAAAAATATTTCCGGTCACTGAAATCCTGAAAAAGATCAATTGTTACAGTAGTATCGGATTCTATGCACTGGGGATGAAATGCAAAGGACTGGAAGTGAGAGAGTCTTATGAGATCCAGGCGAAAAGTGTGAATCCGTATAATAACAGTTTTGAAATGCTGACACAGGATCTGAAACGGTTAAAAAGAAATGGATACAGGGTAATTCTGTTGTCAGGTTCCAGGACCCGTGCGAAGCGTCTGGCGGAAGATTTAAGAGATTATAATCTGAGCAGTTATTACAGTGAAGATCTGGACCGGGAAGTGAAGCCGGGAGAGATCATGACGGCATACGGATATATCGCAGAAGGTTATGAATATCCGATGCTCAAATTCACTGTGATCGCAGAGTCGGACATTTTCGGCAAACGGAAAAAGAAGAAAAAGAGAAAGACATATGAAGGCCGTAAGATCCAGAGCTTTTCGGAACTGAAACCGGGAGATTATGTGGTCCATGAGAATCATGGTGTCGGGGTCTATCAGGGGATCGAGAAGATCGTCGTAGACAAGATTTCGAAGGATTATATGAAAATTTCGTATGCACAAGGCGGAAATCTTTATATCCCGGCAACGCAGCTGGATCTGATCCAGAAATATGCAAGTGCCGATGCCAAGAAACCGAAACTGAACAAGTTGGGAACGCAGGAATGGAACCGGACCAAGACAAAGGTGCGCGGTGCGGTAAAAGAGATTGCAAGGGATCTGGTGAAGCTGTATGCGGCGAGACAGGAACAGGATGGTTATGTCTATGGAGAAGATACTGTCTGGCAGCGGGAATTTGAAGAGATGTTCCCGTTTGAAGAGACAGAAGACCAGATGATGGCGATCGAGGCTGTGAAAAAAGATATGGAAAGCCACAAGATCATGGACCGTCTGGTCTGTGGCGATGTTGGATTCGGAAAAACAGAAGTTGCGATCCGTGCGGCATTCAAAGCAGTACAGGAGAGTAAACAGGTGGTCTATCTGGTTCCGACAACAATCCTTGCACAGCAGCATTACCGGACGTTCGTGCAGCGTATGAAAGACTTTCCGGTGCGGATCGATCTGATGTGCAGATTCCGCACGCCGGCGCAGCAGAAGAAGACAGTCGAGGATGCGAAAAAGGGGCTGGTAGATATTATCATCGGAACACACCGAGTGTTAAGTGAAGATATGAAATTTAAGGATCTCGGGCTTCTGATCATTGATGAAGAGCAGAGATTCGGAGTACAGCACAAAGAGAAGATCAAGAAATTAAAGGAAAATGTAGATGTACTGACGCTTACGGCAACTCCGATTCCGAGAACCCTTCATATGAGTCTGATCGGAATCCGTGACATGAGTGTGCTGGAAGAAGCGCCGAACGACCGTATGCCGATCCAGACGTATGTCATGGAATATAACGATGAGATGGTACGTGAGGCAATTGAACGGGAATGCGCAAGACAGGGACAGGTATATTATGTCTACAACCGCGTGGAAGATATTGATGAAGTGGCAGGACATGTGCAGAAACTGGTGCCGGATCTGACGGTTGCCTATGCACACGGACAGATGCGGGAACACGAACTGGAACGGATTATGTATGATTTCATTAATGGTGAGATTGATGTACTGGTATCTACAACGATCATAGAGACCGGACTGGATATTTCCAATGCGAATACGATGATCATCCACGATGCGGATCGTCTCGGCCTTTCACAGCTTTATCAGCTGCGTGGGCGTGTCGGACGCTCTAACCGCATGGCATATGCATTCCTTCTATACCGGAGAGACAAGATGTTAAAAGAAGTGGCTGAAAAGAGACTGGCGGCCATCCGCGAGTTTACGGATCTTGGTTCGGGATTCAAGATCGCAATGCGGGATCTTGAGATCCGCGGAGCAGGCAATCTTCTAGGAGCAGAACAGCATGGACATATGGAAGCAGTCGGATATGACCTTTACTGTAAGATGCTGAACGAGGCGGTGAAGCAGCTGAAAGGCGAGATGGAAGAAGAGGAGACATTTACAACGACGATGGATCTGAATGTGGATGCATTTATTCCGGCTTCGTATATTCCGAATGAATATCAGAAACTGGATGTTTATAAACGGATCGCTGCAATCGAGAACAGAGAAGAGATGGAAGATATGACAGAAGAACTGATCGACCGTTTCGGAGATATTCCGAAGAAAGTAGAAAAGCTTCTGGAAGTAGCGGCTCTGAAGGCGCAGGCACATCAGTTGTATGTAACGGCGGTCGAGCAGAAAGGCGAGGTTTACACATTTACCATGTATGAAAAAGCAAAAGTACATCCGGAGCGGATTCCGAAGCTGATTGAAGATTTTCGTGGCGAGCTGACGTTCAAAGCGGATGGGGTGCAGCCATGCTTTATCTATGAGAAGAAGAGAAGGAATCTGAAAGAGAAGCAGACAGACGCATTGGAAAGTACAAAAAATGTGTTAAATGGGTTGAAAAGATTGATAGGCGAAGAAAAAAGCGGTATAATTGACCCATTAAGCAAATAAAGGCAGGTTAGGATAAATGAAAAAAAGAGCATTAATATTAGCACTGGCAGGAATTATAGCAGCATCACTTATCGGATGTGGATCACTGAAGGACGATGCAGTAGTCGTAAAAGCAGGGGATGAAGAGATTACGGCAGGTGTTGCAAATTTCTATGCAAGATATACACAGGCTCAGTACGAAACGTACTTTGCAAGCTATCTCGGCGGTGATGATATGTGGAGCAGAAATGCATCAGACGGCAAGACATACGAAGAGTCTATCAAGAAGACACTTCTGGATGATCTGAAGAATATGGCTCTTCTGGAAGAACACATGAAAGATTATGATGTGAAGCTTACAAAGGCCGATAAAAAAGCAATCAATGATGCAGCAAAAGAATTTGACAAAGCCAATTCACAGAAGAAAAAAGACAAGGTGTCCGGTTCTAAGGAAAATGTAAAACGTGTCATGACACTGATGGCGATCGAACAGAAAATGCGTGCGGCAATTGTAGCAGATGCGAATGTGAAAGTAACGGATGAAGAAGCGACACAGAAGCATATGCAGTATGTAGAATTTGATTATAGTACAACATCTGATTCTTCAAGCTCATCAGATACTACAGTATCCGAAGCGGAAAAGAAAAAAACCAAAGAGACGGCAGAGGCATTTGCCAAAGGTGCAAAGACAGCAGAAGATTTTGCTGCGTATGCAACGGAACAGGGAACAGAAGCCAAAGATGCCACGTTTGATTCGGATTCAGTAAGTCCGTCTAAGGAAGTCGTAAAAGCAGCAGACAAATTAGGAGAAGGCGAGACGACGGATGTGATCGAAGGTGACACTGCATGCTATGTGGCAAAAGTTACAAGCCTCGATGATAAAACGGCTACAGAGACTAAGAAACAGTCCATGATCACAGACAAACAGGATAAATACTATAAAAAAGTATTAAAGAAATGGAAAAAAGAAGAAAAGATTACAGTCCATAAAGGTAGCTGGAATAAGATTAGCTTTACAAAACTGAGTGTGAAAGCCAAAGACACAAGTACAACCGGAACAGACAGTACTTCTGGTAACTAAGAGGATTAAAATAATGGGCAGCATCCATCGGGTGCTGCCCATTATTTTGTGATCACTATGTGTTCGGAAGAAGCAGCAGGTGGCGGTTCTGTAGATACCATAGTATACAAGAAGAGCTGCCAGCGGCAGCTCTTGAAGATTTTATTTCATGAAAGTAGATACGATCTCGTTGACGAGCTTGCCGTCAGCTTTTCCCTTTACTTTAGGCATCAGGTTCTTCATGATCTTGCCTTTATCCTTTGCGGTAGGAGCATCCAGTCCCATCTCTGCAAGAACAGAAGCAACGACTTTTTTGATCTCTGCTTCATCCATCATCTTAGGAGCATACTGTTCCAGAACAGTCAGACGCTTGTTGCATTCTTCGATGATCTCTATACGATCTGCAGGAGTCATATCCAGGGTCTCTTTTGTCTGCTTGATCTCTTTTAAGATTACCTGAGTCTCTTCTTCCGGTGTCAGGTCTTCGCGTTTGTCGATTGCTTTATTCTTAAGAGCTGCAAGCAGCATGGATAAAGTTTCCTTTGTGTCTTTGTCTTTGGCTTTCATGGCTTTAACCATATCAGCACGTACTTCATCAATTTTACTCATGATTCATTCCTCCTAATATTTTCTTCCAACTATTATACAAAACTATTGAAAAAATATCCAGTCTAATATCTGCATGAATAATTCCTTGCTGTTTTCAGCATACTAGCCATATGTTAGAAAATATGGAAAAAACAGAAAAATCAGGAGGAAGATAAATGCTATGAAGGCAACAGGAATCGTAAGAAGAATCGATGATCTGGGGCGTGTGGTCGTGCCAAAAGAGATCAGAAGGACACTGAGGATCAGGGAAGGCGATCCGCTGGAGATATTTACAGACAGAGAAGGTGAGATTATTCTGAAGAAATATTCACCGATCGGGGAACTGTCTGCATTTGCAAAGCAGTATGCGGAAAGTCTGTCGCAGGTTCTGGAATGCCTGGTGGGGATCTGTGATATGGATCAGGTAGTGGCAGCAGCGGGAAATGGAAAGAAAGAGATTCAGGATGAAGATATTACGGGAGAGCTTGGAGAATTTCTGAAAGAACGAAAAACACGGAATGCCAAAGCCGGGGAAAAAAGGTATGTACCGATCGTGAGTGTATCAGAACCTTATAAACAGGAGGTGATCAGTCCGATTCTGTGTGCAGGTGATGTGATTGGTGCGGTTTTTCTGCTGAATCAGGAACGTACAGACAGATTCAAAGATACAGAGCTTTGTCTTGCGGAATATACGGCAAAGGTTCTGGGCAAACAGATGGAACAATAGGACGATTGTAAACAAAAATAAGCGCATAAATCAGATGCTTCCTTCATAATCTGTGATAGATGAGGAGGGAAAGCATGGGAAAAAAGGGACAAAATGAAGTGTGGATCATGTGGATACTGAAATCTCTTCTGGCAGCATATGTAGTGACCGGAATCCTTTTGATGATACTGGCAATGGCGCTGTATAAATTCGAACTTACGGAAGAAGCTGTGACAGCAGGGATCACAGCGGTCTATCTGCTCTCTACATTTGCCGGTGGACTTGTGGCGGGTAAACTTGCAAAGATCAGACGTTTCTTTTGGGGAATTGTACTTGGAATTCTGTACTTCGCATTCCTGTTACTGATTACATGGGGAATCTATCGTACATTTCACGGAAGTGGAACAGAGATTCTGATGACATTTGCGCTGTGTGCGGGAGGTGGTATGGCAGGCGGAATGATATCCTAAGAAAAAGATTGCGAAACCTATGTCGAAATGTTATAATAACGTAAGTTAAGCAATAGTAAGGAGGGATACGAACATGAAACATGTAAAATCATTGAATAAACCTATGAACAGCAATCTGAAAAAAAGCGGATGCGGCGAATGCCAGACATCATGCCAGTCAGCATGTAAGACATCCTGCACAGTAGGAAACCAGACTTGCGAACAGAGCAAATAATTTAAAAAGATATGGGATACTTGGGACAGCGGTCTTTAGGGTCCGCTGTTTCTTGTTGCCATGCATGTGACGAAAAGGTCCGGTGGACCTTTTTTAGTTGTCTGCGGAATTGTTTTTTGATTATTTGACAACATATGGTTTTTGACGGGTAGAAAGATAACGGGAAATTCCCGATATGAAATAAGAAAAATGAGAAAGGGGTATCAAAGGATATGATTCATCAGTACCGTAATAATGGATATAATATCGTTATGGACGTGTACAGCGGATCTGTACATGTGGTAGATGATGTCTGTTATGACGTGATCGCGGAAGTGAACAAGTCAGAAACAGAACCAACTGCCGGATCGTTAAAAGAAGCGGATGTAAAAGAAAAGCTTTTACAGACACTTGGAAACAAATATGAAACATCCGACATTGAAGATGCATTATCAGACGTGATCGAACTGACAGAAGGCGGTCAGTTATTTGTAAAAGATACATATGAATGCATGATCGAAGAAGTAAAGAAGAGAAAGACAGTTGTAAAGGCACTGTGCCTGCATATTGCACACGACTGTAACCTTGCCTGCAAATACTGTTTTGCAGAAGAAGGGGAATATCATGGAAGACGAGCACTTATGAGCTATGAAGTCGGTAAGAAAGCGCTGGACTTCTTGATCAAGAATTCTGGTAACCGCCGTAATCTGGAAGTAGATTTCTTCGGCGGGGAGCCTCTGATGAACTGGCAGGTGGTAAAAGATCTGGTAGCTTACGGAAGAGAGCAGGAGAAGATACATAATAAGCATTTCCGTTTTACGATCACAACGAACGGAGTGCTGTTAAATGATGAAATTCAGGAATTTGTAAATAAAGAAATGGACAATGTAGTGTTGAGCCTGGATGGACGTAAAGAGATCAATGATCAGATGCGTCCGTTTAGAAATGGAAAAGGAAGTTATGATCTGATCGTTCCAAAGTTCCAGAAACTTGCAGAAAGCAGAAATCAGGAAAAATATTACATTCGTGGTACATTTACAAGAAATAATCTGGATTTCTCCAATGATATCATGCATTTTGCAGACCTCGGATTCAAACAGATGTCGATTGAACCGGTTGTTGGAGATGAAAGTGATCCGTATGCGATCAGGGAGGAAGATATTCCTAAGATTATGGAGGAATATGATAAACTCGCCAAGATGATGATCGAACGCGAGAAAGAAGGAAAAGGCTTCAATTTCTTCCATTTTATGATAGATTTAAATGGTGGACCATGTGTGGCAAAACGTTTATCCGGTTGTGGATCCGGAACAGAGTATCTGGCTGTTACACCATGGGGAGACCTCTATCCATGCCATCAGTTTGTCGGACAGGATGATTTCCTGATGGGTAATGTGGATGATGGAATCGTGAAGCCGGAGATTGCTGACGATTTCAGAAGCTGCAATGTGTATTCCAAAGATAAATGCAGAAACTGCTTTGCAAAATTCTACTGCAGCGGCGGATGCATGGCAAACTCTTATAATTTCCATGGTACGATCCATGATACTTATGAGATCGGCTGTGAGATGCAAAGGAAACGTGTAGAGTGTGCGATCATGATGAAGGCAGCACTTGCAGATGAAGAATAATATTTCGAGAGGATGTGTAGGAGAACGATGAAGAAGTCAAAAAGCATACTGAGTCTGCTTCTGGCTGTAATTCTCATCGTCGGACTTGGATTTACTGTGATCACAGGAATTGGCAAATCTAAGTCCGGTGCGATGAAAAACATCAAACTTGGTCTGGATCTTGCCGGTGGTGTAAGTATTACCTATCAGGTAAAAGATAAGAATCCGACCAAAGAAGAGATGAGCGATACGATCTACAAACTGCAAAAGCGTGTAGAACAGTACAGTACAGAAGCAAGTGTATACCAGGAAGGAAATGACCGTATTAACATTGAGATCCCTGGTGTTACAGATGCCAATAAGATTCTGGATGAACTTGGAAAACCAGGTTCCCTTTCATTCCAGACAGCGGATGGAGAAACAGTTCTTACGGGAACAGATGTTAAGAGTGCGTCTGCGAAAACCGGTCAGGATGACATGGGGAATAAAGAATATTCTGTAGAGTTGAATCTGACCAAATCAGGTACCAGCAAATTTGCAACGGCAACGAAAGAAAATATCGGAAAACAGATTGCGATCATCTATGATGGTGAGACAATATCAAGTCCGGTTGTACGGTCTGAGATCACAGGTGGACAGGCCTATATTACAGGCGACTTCACTTATGAAGAAGCAGATAATCTGGCATCTACGATCCGTATCGGTGGACTGAAACTTCAGCTTGAAGAGCTGCGTTCCAATGTAGTAGGAGCACAGCTTGGAGAACAGGCATTGAATACAAGTTTAAAAGCCGGTATTATTGGTCTGATCCTTGTATTCCTGTTCATGATCTTTGTATACAGACTTCCGGGACTGGCATCAAGCCTTGCGCTGGTCATCTATACAGAGATCGTACTTGTAATATTGAATGCGTTTGATGTAACGCTGACCCTTCCGGGTATTGCTGGTATCATTTTAAGTATTGGTATGGCAGTAGATGCGAATGTTATCATCTTTGCCCGTGTACGTGAAGAGATGGCAAGAGGAAGAAGTGTAAAAGTATCCTTAAAATCAGGATTCCAGAAAGCTATGTCAGCAATTGTTGACGGTAATGTGACAACACTGATTGCGGCTGCGGTTCTGTGGTTTAAAGGTTCCGGAACAGTCAAAGGATTTGCGCAGACTCTGGCAATCGGTATTGTGGTATCAATGTTTACAGCACTGGTGATTACACGTATGATCGTGTTTGCGTTCTATGGAATCGGAATCCGAAAAGAGAGTCTGTATTACCATAAGATGAAAGAAAGAAAGCCAATCAACTTCCTTGGCAAGAAGAAAGTGTTCTTCAGTATTTCTATTGCAATGATCCTTGCAGGATTCGTGGTTATGGGAGTACATTCTGCCCAGGGTAACGGGGCATTGGCTTACAGTCTGGATTTCAAGGGCGGAACATCTATGAATGTGAAGTTTGACAAAGATTATTCAATCGATGAGATTGATAAAGAGATCGTTCCTGTTGTAGAAAAAGTGACAGGAGATCATAATATCCAGACACAGAAAGTATCTGGAACAAAACAGGTAGTCATCAAGACAGTAACTTTAAGTCTGTCTGAACGTGAGAAGGTAAATAAGGCACTGGAAGATAATTTTGGTGTAAAAGAATCTGATATCACAGCGGAAAATATCAGTTCAACGATCAGTAATGAGATGCGTCAGGATGCAGTGATCGCAGTGATCGTGGCAACAATTTTCATGTTGCTTTATATCTGGTTCCGCTTCAAAGATGTACGTTTTGCTACAAGTGCGGTGCTGGCATTATTACATGATGTACTGGTTGTACTGGCATTCTATGCAGTATCCAGAATCTCAGTCGGAGGTACATTTATTGCTTGTATGCTGACGATTGTAGGTTATTCGATCAACGCGACGATCGTAATCTTTGACCGTATCCGTGAGGAACTTCCGCTTATGAAGAGAAATACAGATCTGTCAGAACTTGTAAATAAGTGTATTACACAGACACTGACAAGAAGTATTTATACTTCACTGACAACATTTATCATGGTTGCGGTACTGTTTATTATGGGTGTAAGTTCTATTCGTGAGTTTGCAGCACCTCTGATGGTAGGTATCGTCTGCGGTGGATATTCTTCTGTATGTGTTACAGGAGCACTGTGGTATGTAATGAAGACGAAAGTCGGCAAAAAAGCACAGCCAAAGAAAAAGAAAAAATAGATCATAAAATGATCCGGGAAGCAGTTATGCCTATTGACAGGGCATAACTGCTTTTTTTAAAATAGAAACATAATATTCTGACGGACAGATACAAAGGGGATAAAGATAAATGGAACGATGGGTTCTGCTGCGCAAAGGTGCAGATTTTGAAGCGATAGGAAAGAAATATCAGATTAGTCCGAGACTGGCATGCCTGATCCGCAACAGGGATGTGATAGGAGAAGAGGCAATCGAACGTTATCTGAATGGAACGATCAGTGATCTGTATGATGGGATGCTGATGAAAGATGCGGATAAGGCGATTGACATTTTGAAAGAAAAGATTGCAGAGGAGAAGAAAATCCGGGTGATCGGAGATTATGATATTGATGGTGTGAATGCGACGTATATTTTACTGGAGGGGCTGGAACGTCTCGGGGCATATGTGGACAGTGATATTCCGGACCGCATAGGTGACGGATATGGTCTGAATCGGCATCTGATCGACCGGGCTTACGATGCCGGAATCGATACGATCATTACCTGTGATAATGGAATCGCAGCAGCAAATGAGATTGCATATGGCAAAGAACTGGGCATGACGATCATCGTAACGGATCATCATGAGATACCGTTCGATGAAATAGACGGAGAAAAGATATACAGACTTCCACCAGCGGATGCAGTGATCGATCCGAAGCAGAAGGACTGTGTATATCCGTTCAAGGGACTCTGTGGCGCGGCGGTTGCATATAAACTGATGGAGGCGTTGTGGGAAAGCATGGGGAAAGATTCCACTGATCTGGATGATCTGATTGAAAATGTTGCAATCGCAACGGTCGGTGACGTGATGGATCTGGAGGATGAGAACCGGATCTTTGTCAAAGAAGGACTGCAGATGCTTAAGCGAACGAAGAATCCGGGACTGAAAGCACTGATAGAATGTACAGGAATTGATAAAGGAAGTCTGAATTCTTATCATATAGGGTTTGTTCTGGGCCCCTGTATCAACGCAAGCGGGAGGCTGGATACAGCAAAGCGGGCACTGAAACTTCTGCGGGTGCGTACACAGAAAGAAGCGGATATTCTTGCGGGTGATTTAAAAGCATTAAATGACAGCAGAAAGGATATGACCGAAGAAGCAGTAAAGCTTGCGAAAGAACAGGTGGAGACGACAGATTTATCCGACGACAGGGTACTGGTCATCTATCTGCCGGATTGTCATGAAAGTCTTGCGGGGATTGTTGCGGGAAGAATAAGGGAATGCTATTACAAACCGGTATTCGTACTGACGGATGCAGAGGATGGTGCGAAAGGATCCGGACGGTCGATCGACGGATATCATATGTATGAGGAACTGAATAAATGCAAAGATATCCTGACGAAGTTTGGTGGACACCGGCTGGCAGCAGGACTTTCTCTGGAAAAAGAGAATATCGCAGAATTCCGGAGAAGACTGAATGAGAACTGCACCCTGACGGAAGAAGAAATGAAAGAAAAAGTCACGATTGATATGGAGATGCCGTTTCTTTGTGTGACGGAAGAACTGGTGAAAGAGCTGGAACTTCTGGAACCATTCGGAAAAGGGAATACAAAGCCGATATTTGCCGCACGCGGAGTGACGCTTCTGGGAGCGAGAATACTTGGAAAGAACAGAAATGTACTGAAGATAAAGGCACAGGATGCAAACGGAAGTGTCATAGAAGCCATGCTGTTCCAGAATGTGGAAGGATTCTTAAAGAATATGGAAGAGACCTACGGGCGCATGGAGGTGGATGCTCTTTTACAAGGCAGAGGCGGTCATATAAAAATTGCGGTGACTTATTATCCTGATATCAATGAATATATGGGAAAGAGAACACCGCAGATTGTGATCACACATTACCGTTAAGCTGGTTTCTCTCGTTGCAGGGTGAAAACCATAGATTGAAAATCAGAACGAGTAATGGTATACTTAAAGTTGTATTTTAGACAGAAATGGAGAGAGTATCATGAAACCGATAGAAGAGTATGTAAGAAGTATTCCGGATTTTCCAGAACCGGGAATTATATTCAGAGACGTAACAAGCATCCTTCAGGATGCAGATGGATTACATCTGGCGATAGACCTGATGCAGGAAAAATTAAAAGACGTGGATTTTGATGTGGTTGTAGGACCGGAATCAAGAGGATTTATCTTTGGTGTACCGATCGCATATAATCTGCACAAGCCATTTATCCCAATCAGAAAAAAAGGAAAACTCCCATGCGAGACGGTTTCTGTTGAATATGAACTGGAGTATGGCACAGCCACGATCGAGATGCACAAAGATGCAATCAAGCCGGGGCAGAAAGTGGTTATTATTGATGACCTGATTGCTACAGGCGGAACCAACGAGGCTATGGTGAAGATGATCGAAAGCCTCGGCGGAGAAGTGGTAAAAACAGTATTTCTGATGGAACTTGCCGGGTTAAAAGGAAGAGAAAGATTAGAAGGATATGATGTGGACGCTGTGATCACATATCCTGGAAAATAAAAAAAGAGAAATCAAGGGAAGGAGGCGTTAATATGTTTGATAAGACAACCTATGAATCACTGGACAACCGGATCGCACCGGAAGCACTGACAGAAGATCACACGAAAGGGCTTGCAGTTGTAGACGGGCATGCGGTAAAATCTCAGGAAGATTATGAGGACCCGAACCGGTTATATGACATGTTAATTGCCCGTATCCGAAAGTATCATCCGTCCACAGATGTTTCCATGATTGAAAAGGCTTATAAGCTGGCGGTAAAGGCGCATGGAGATCAGCGCAGGAAATCCGGAGAACCATATATCATCCATCCTTTGTGGGTAGCGATCATTCTGGCTGATCTGGAGATGGATAAAGAGACGATTGCGGCAGGTATGCTGCATGATGTGGTAGAAGATACAAAGTTTACGGAAGAAGATATCCGGAGGGAATTTGGAGATGAGGTAGCACTTCTGGTAGATGGAGTTACCAAACTGGGAAGACTCTCTTATTCATCGGATAAACTGGAGGTACAGGCAGAAAACCTGCGTAAGATGTTCCTTGCCATGGCGAAGGATATCCGTGTGATCATTATCAAACTGGCAGACCGTCTGCATAATATGCGTACCTTGCAGTTCATGACGCCGGCAAAGCAGAAAGAAAAAGCGAAAGAGACGATGGATATCTATGCGCCGATCGCACAGCGTCTTGGTATATCTAAGATCAAGACGGAACTGGATGACCTGGCACTTAAGTATTCCCAGCCGGAGGTGTTCTATGACCTGGTGAACCAGATCAATGCAAGAAAGACAGAGAGGGAAGAATTCGTAGAGCAGATCGTAGAAGAAGTATCGACACATATGAAGAATGCGAATATCAAAGCAGAGGTCAACGGACGTGTCAAACATTTCTTCAGTATCTATAAGAAGATGGTGAATCAGGATAAGACGGTTGACCAGATCTATGATCTGTTTGCTGTGCGTATCATAGTAGAATCTGTAAAAGACTGTTATGCGGCGCTGGGTGTGATCCATGAGATGTATACGCCGATTCCGGGACGTTTTAAAGACTATATTGCTATGCCGAAGCCGAATATGTACCAGTCACTGCATACGACACTGATGAGTTCGGTCGGACAGCCGTTCGAGATCCAGATCCGTACAGAAGAGATGCATAAGACAGCTGAATATGGTATCGCTGCACACTGGAAGTATAAAGAATCCAATGACGGTAAGAAGAGTGTGGAGGCACAGGAGGAAGAGAAGTTAAGCTGGCTGCGTCAGATCCTGGAGTGGCAGAGAGACATGTCGGATAACAGAGAATTCCTGAACCTGATCAAAGGAGATCTGGATCTGTTTGCAGAGGATGTCTATTGCTTTACTCCGCAGGGAGATGTAAAGAACCTGCCGAATGGTTCAACTCCGATCGATTTTGCTTATGCGATCCACAGTGCGGTCGGTAACAAGATGGTAGGAGCCAGAGTCAACGGAAAACTTGTTAACATTGATTATAAGATCCAGAATGGCGACAGAATCGAGATCCTGACATCCCAGAATTCCAAGGGACCAAGCCGTGACTGGCTGAATATTGTAAAGAGTACCCAGGCAAAGAATAAGATCAACCAGTGGTTTAAGAAAGAGTTCAAGGAAAGCAATATCATCCGCGGTAAGGATATGATTGCGACGTACTGCAGAGCGAAAAGTATCAATGTTGCAAATATCATCCAGCCGAAATATCAGGAGATTGTTCAGAAAAAATACGGATTCAAAGACTGGGATTCTGTATTGGCGGCAATCGGACATGGCGGCTTAAAAGAAGGCCAGGTCGTGAATCGTCTTGCTGAAGAATATGGAAAAGATCACAGACAGGCAATTACCGATGAAGTTGTTCTGGAGAGAGTGGCAGAAGCAGCGAAGAATAAAGTACACATTGCCAAGTCAAAGAGTGGCATTGTTGTCAAGGGAATTGATGATATGGCAGTCCGTTTCTCCAGATGCTGTAACCCGGTACCGGGAGATGAGATCGTCGGATTTGTTACACGTGGAAGAGGACTTTCCATTCACCGAACGGACTGTATCAATATGATCCACCTGTCCGAATCGGAACGTGCAAGACTGATTCCTGCAGAGTGGGAGACCGAAGTGACGGAAAAATCCGGCGGTCAGTATCTTGCAGAGATCAAGATGTATGCGAATGACCAGCAGGGACTTCTGATGGAGATATCCCGAATCTTCACTGAGGGAAACGTAGATGTCAAATCTATGAATGTCCGTACCAGTAAGAAGGGAACGGCAACGATCGAGATGGGATTCATCGTTCACGGCCGTGAAGAATTGGAGCGCATCGTGAAGAAGCTGCAGCAGCTTTCCGGAATCATAGATATAGAAAGGGCAACAGGCTAAAAGTATGAAGATAGAAAAATACGTAGTGGGAATGATCGGTACCAATTGTTATCTGGTGATCAATGAAGAGACAAAGGATACGGTCATGGTTGACCCGGGAGCATATCCGGCAAAATTAAAGAATGCCGTGAAAGAGCAGGGACTGAAGCTGAAGGCTGTACTTCTGACACATGCACATTTTGACCATATTATGGGACTTTCCGATGTGATGGAAGATATAAAAATTCCAGTATATGTGGAAGAAGCAGATCTACCGATGATGATGGACGGTGAAAGCAATCTGTCTTCTGGTTATATGCGTGGAGGATATCAGTTCGCGGATGCGGTTCCGGTCAGAGACGGACAGCAGCTTCAAATTGCAGGCTTTCAGTTCCGTGTGATCCATACACCGGGGCATACACCGGGCGGATGCTGCTATTATATGGAACAGGAAGATGTTCTTTTTAGCGGCGATACATTGTTCCGTACATCCGTCGGACGTTCGGACTTCCCAGGTGGAAGTGCATCAGCACTGGTCCGTTCTGTAAAAGAAAAGCTTTTGATATTACCGGAAGAGACGCATGTATATCCGGGGCATATGGAAGAGACGACGATTGGTTATGAAAAGCGTCATAATCCATTTGTATAATGAACGATAAGAAAAGACAGTGAAAGAAAACGGAATGGAGAAATAGAATGATTCAGATTATATGTAAAAGCGAGTCTTATACTTATAATGCGTATCATATATTAAAGGCTTTTTATCCGTCACAGGAAGTATCCTGTAAGACGGATGAAAAAGCCTCTAATTATGTAATGGTACATTTGCCGGATGACCGTGAAATTTCCGTGGGATTTGAGAACACCGTGGAAATTACTGACACAGCAGGTCGGGATGAAAGCACAGGGAAGATACAGGAAGATTCAGAGAAGGAGAGCCAGAAAAAAGAAAGAAAACGGCAGATTGATCTGAGCCTGTATGATCAGCTGGAAAGGATTACAGGAGAGCCGCTTGCGTGGGGAGTGCTTACGGGAGTGCGCCCGACCAAGCTTGCTATGCAGAAACTGGAAGCCGGATGGAAAAAAGAAGATTATATTAACTGGGCATGGGAAAGTGCGAGAGTGAGAGGAGAAAAAGCAGCTCTTGCATGGGAGATTGCCGAAAGAGAACAGAAAATTTTAAAAGAACTGGATTACGAGAACGGATATAGCCTCTATGTTGGAATCCCGTTCTGTCCATCGGTCTGTTCTTACTGTTCTTTCAGTTCCGGACCACTGGATCGCTGGAAAGAAAAAGTGGATGCATATGTGGATGCACTTTGCAAAGAGCTGGAATTTATCGCAGAACGCTCGAAAAACAAAAAATTAAATACGATCTACATCGGCGGAGGTACGCCGACAACGCTGACGGCAGAGCAGCTGGAACGGCTGATGAGCTGGATCGATGAGAAGTTTTCGAGAGAATACCTGCTGGAATATACAGTGGAAGCCGGAAGATCGGACAGCATTACAGAAGAGAAGTTGAAAGTCATAAAGAATCATGACATTACAAGAATTTCCATTAATCCACAGAGTATGCAGCAGAAGACGCTGGATGTGATTGGAAGAAAACATACCGTAGAAGAAATAAAAGAAGCCTATGCACTGGCCAGAAAGACTGGATTCGATAATATCAATATGGATATCATCGCAGGGCTTCCGGGAGAAGATATTTCTGACATGGAAGATACACTGGCACAGATCGCACAGATGCATCCGGACAGTCTGACAGTGCATTCACTGGCGATCAAAAGAGCAGCCAGAATGGAGATGGAGGATTTGAACCGGGATGCGAAAGAGACGCATGAGATCCTTTCCGGCATGATCGAGAGGGCTGCAAAGGCAGCAAAAGAGATGGATCTTTTCCCGTATTATCTGTACAGACAGAAGAATATTGCGGGGAATTTTGAAAATGTTGGGTATGCAAAGGTTGACAAAGCCGGAATATACAATATACTTATTATGGAAGAAAAACAATCTATTATTGCCGCAGGAGCCGGAGCATCGACAAAGATTGTATTGAAGGATCCGATTCCTATGCCGGGCAGTAAAAAGAAGAAAATGACGCGTCTGATCCGTCAGGAGAATGTCAAGGCGGTAGATGCCTACATCGACAGGATCGACGAAATGATAGAACGCAAAGGAGAATGGTTATGGCATTAAAGAAGAAACCGGTTACCGGTATGAAAGACATGCTCCCACGTGAGATGGAGATCCGTGATTACCTGATCGGACTGATCAAAGAGACGTATAAGACATACGGATTCTGTTCCATCGAGACACCATGTGTGGAACATATCGAGAACCTGTGCAGCAAACAGGGCGGAGACAACGAGAAACTGATCTTCAAGATCTTAAAAAGAGGAGAAAAACTGAAGATCGATACAGCAAAAGAAGAAAACGATCTGGTAGACGGAGGACTGCGTTATGATCTTACCGTACCGCTTGCCAGATATTATGCAAACCATTCGAATGAATTGCCGGCACCTTTTAAGGCATTGCAGATTGGTAATGTATGGAGAGCAGACCGTCCGCAGAAAGGACGTTTCAGACAGTTCATGCAGTGTGATATTGATATCTTAGGAGAGTCGGGAAATCTCGCAGAGATCGAACTGATCCTTGCAACGACAGCTATGCTTGGCAAATTAAGCTTCCAGAACTTTACGGTATGTATCAATGACCGTAATATCCTGAAAGCAATGGCTGCTTACAGTGGTTTCCGTGAGGATGATTATGATGAAGTCTTCATCATTCTGGATAAGATGGACAAGATCGGTGCAGAAGGTGTTGCGAAAGAATTAGAAGAGATGGGATATGTAAAGGAAAATGTAGAGACTTATCTTCAGTTATTTAAGGATGTAGCACCAGATGTAACAGGTATCCGTTTCCTGAAAGAAAAACTGGGCGATTGCTTAAGTGAAGAGACAGCAGACAGTATGGAAATGATCATTTCCAGTGTTGAGACCGCAAAAGAATGCGAATTCAATATCAAATTTGATCCGACACTTGTAAGAGGACAGTCTTACTATACAGGAACGATCTTTGAAGTGACGATGGATGATTTCGGCGGATCTGTAGCCGGAGGCGGCCGTTATGATAAGATGATCGGTAAATTCACCGGGCAGGATACACCTGCATGTGGATTCTCAATCGGATTCGAACGAATCGTCATGCTGCTTCTGGAAAATGGATATGAAGTTCCGACTGTAAAAGAGAAGAAAGCATATCTGTTAGAGAAGAAGATGACAAAAGAAGGGCTTTTAAAGGTTATGTCACTTGCAAAGGCAGACCGTCAGGCAGGAAAACAGGTCTTGATCGTCAACATGAAGAAGAATAAAAAGTTCCAGAAAGAACAGCTTACTGAAGACGGTTATACAGAAATCGTGGACTGTTATGCAGATTCCGTGGAAAATTTATAAGATATATAGGAAACAATAAATTACGGCGTAAGGACGTCGGAAAAGGAGATAAAGAAACATGGCAGAATCAATGAAAGGGTTAAAAAGAACCCACAGATGTGCAGAATTATCTGCAGCCAATGTAGGAGAGAAAGTTACCATTATGGGATGGGTACAGAAGAACCGTAATAAGGGCGGTCTGGTATTCGTAGATGTCAGAGACCGTTCAGGTATTATCCAGGTGGTATTCGAAGAAGGAAAATGCGAAGCGGCACTGATCGAAAAGGCAGCTAAGCTTCGTGCAGAATATGTAGTAGCAATCGTAGGAACAGTAGCAAAACGTTCCGGTGCAGTGAATGATCATCTTGCAACAGGAGAGATAGAGGTGATTCCGGAAGAACTTCGTATTCTTTCTGAATCAGAGACACCGCCGTTCCACATCGAAGAGAATTCTAAAACAAAAGAAGAAGTACGTCTGAAATACAGATACCTGGATCTTAGAAGACCGGATCTGCAGCGCAATCTGATGATGAGAAGCAAGGTTGCAACTCTGACACGTCAGTTCCTTGCGGAAGAAGGATTTCTTGAGATTGAGACACCGGTTCTGATCAAAAGTACACCGGAAGGAGCAAGAGATTACCTCGTACCTAGCCGTATCCAGCAGGGACAGTTCTATGCGCTGCCACAGTCACCACAGTTATTCAAACAGTTATTGATGTGTTCAGGATATGACAGATATTTCCAGATCGCAAAATGCTTCCGTGACGAAGATTTACGTGCAGACCGTCAACCGGAATTCACACAGATCGATATGGAGTTATCTTTCGTGGATGTCGATGATGTAATCGAAGTAAATGAAAGACTGCTTGCCAAATTATTCAAAGAAGTACTGGGCGTGGAAGTATCTCTTCCAATCCAGAGAATGACATGGCAGGAAGCAATGGACCGCTTTGGTTCAGATAAGCCGGATATCCGTTTTGGTATGGAACTAACAAACGTAACAGATGTTGTAAAAGACTGTGAATTTGTAGTGTTCAAAAATGCGATCGAAAATGGTGGAACAGTTCGTGGTATCAACGCCAAAGGACAGGGCGGAATGGCTCGTAAGAAGATTGATAAACTGGTTGATTTTGCAAAAGATTATGGTGCAAAGGGACTTGCGTATATTGCAATTCATGAAGACGGAACAGTGAAATCCTCATTTGCCAAATTCATGACAGATGATGAAATGAAAGCTCTGATCGAAGCGATGGGCGGAGAGAACGGAGACTTGTTATTATTTGCTGCAGATAAGAATAAAGTTGTATGGGATACACTGGGAGCACTTCGTCTGGAACTCGCACGTCAGATGGAACTTCTTGACAAGAATGAATACAAATTCTTGTGGGTAACAGAATTCCCACTTCTTGAGTGGAGCGAAGAGCAGAACCGTTATACAGCTATGCACCATCCATTTACAATGCCAATGGAAGAAGATCTTCAGTATATTGACAGTGATCCGGGAAGAGTCCGTGCAAAAGCATACGATATCGTATTGAATGGTAACGAGATTGGTGGAGGAAGTGTCAGAATCTTTGATCAGGATATCCAGAGCAAGATGTTTGAAGTGCTTGGATTTACAGAAGAGCAGGCACAGGAGCAGTTTGGATTCCTTCTGACAGCATTCAAGTATGGAGTGCCGCCGCACGCAGGACTTGCATATGGTCTGGATCGTCTGGTTATGCTGATGGCAAAACAGGACAGCATCCGTGATGTAATTGCATTCCCTAAAGTAAAAGATGCATCTGATCTTATGACAGAAGCACCGGGACATGTAGATGCAAAACAGCTGGAGGAACTCGGAATTGCGTTTATAGCAAAAGAAGAGAAAAAGGCAGAAGACAAAGAATAAAGTAAAAGCTATATAAAGTAAAAGATGCGGGAAAACCAAAGAGAAGGTTGCTCCCGCACCTTTTTTATCACTATGCGTTCGTAAGGAGCTGCCACTTGCCAAAGCATGCAGGAAAAGTTGTCGGAGTTTTCAAATTAAAAGAAAAATTCAAAAAATTAAAAAAAGCAGTTGACAATACCATATATATACGTTATACTGAATATCGTTCTGATGAACACAAAATAATAAAACATACTTGATGTGCGATAGTAGTACAGTTGGTAGTACGCCACCTTGCCAAGGTGGAGGTCGCGGGTTCGAGTCCCGTCTGTCGCTCTGAAAAGACGTTGCAAGTAGTTGCTATGCGATAGTAGTACAGTTGGTAGTACGCCACCTTGCCAAGGTGGAGGTCGCGGGTTCGAGTCCCGTCTGTCGCTCTGAATTGACTATTTGTAACGTCTTTTTTTGTGCTGATCAATTATGTGGGTGCGGATTTGTTACTGTGCAGAAAGGAGATTAAACTGTACTAATTTCCGAGCGTGGGAAGAATCGGATTGAAATTATATGTAGCACTATGCTATACTAAAGTCTGTATAAGCAAAGCTGCAGAATCTGCCGCTGGCAGAATATCTGTAGATACGAAAACGAAAAGAGAGTGAACAAAAAACGAGGATGTGAGAAGATGAATCAGGAAAGAGTAGTAAAAGCAGGTCTTCTGGGATTTGGAACGGTCGGCAGCGGGGTGTATAAACTTGTGGAACGCCAGAAGGATGAAATGGCATTGAAAGCCGGTGCAGGTCTTGAAATTCAGAAGATACTGGTACATAACATGAATAAGAAGAGAGAGGGTGTAGACCAGTCTCTTTTAACCGATAAGTGGGAAGATATCATGAATGATGATGAGATAGAAATCGTAATCGAAGTGATGGGTGGTATCGAACCTGCAAGAACTATGATTCTGGAAGCACTGCATGCAGGAAAGAATGTCGTGACAGCGAACAAAGATCTGGTAGCGACACATGGACACGAACTTTTGGAGGCGGCAGAAGAAAGTGGAGTGGATTTCTTATTTGAGGCAGCTGTGGCAGGAGCAATCCCGATTATCCGTCCGCTGAAGCAGTGTCTGGCGGCGAATGAGATTCAGGAAGTTATCGGTATTGTCAATGGTACGACGAACTTTATTCTGACCAAGATGATCGAAGAAGGGATGGATTTTGACGATGCGCTGGCACTGGCAACAGAGCTTGGTTATGCAGAGGCAGATCCGACGGCCGATATTGAAGGACTGGATGCAGGACGTAAGGTAGCGATCATGGCATCGATTGCATTTCATTCCAGAGTTACATTCGATGATGTATATACAGAAGGAATTACAAAAATTACTGCGAAAGATGTGGAATACGCAGAAGAATTCGGTGATGTGATTAAATTACTCGGTGTTGCGCATAATACGGAAGAAGGAATTGAGGTTGCTGTTCATCCGATGATGATTCCGAAGGAACATCCGCTTGCATCCGTGAGAGATTCGTTTAATGCAGTATTTGTCCACTCTGATGCTGCCGGTGATACGATGTTCTACGGAAGAGGAGCAGGGGAACTCCCGACGGCCAGTGCGATCATGGGTGATGTGATCGATGTGATCCGTGATATACAATACCATTGTACAGGAAGAATCAGTTGTACCTGTTATCGTGAGACACCGGTAAAGAACTTTAAAGAAGTAAAGAACAAGTTCTATATCCGTATGCTGGTGGATAATAAACCAGGTGTACTTGCTGCAATTGCAAGTGTATTCGGAGTGCATAAAGTAAGTATTGCAAGAGTGATTCAGAATACAAAAGAAGATGATGCAGCAGAGCTTGTTATCGTTACAGAAGCAGTAAAAGAAAAGCATCTGGAAGATGCACTGGCTCATCTGGTGGATATGGATACGACACGGGAGATTGGAACCGTGATCCGTGAATATTAAATAATAAATAGCAGAATATTTTCAGAGGACGGAGGCCGTAACAAGCTCCGTCTTTTATAATCGCCGTATGGTGAAAATCAAATAAGAATCCATGAATAATTGGTGAGAAAATAAGGAGTGAAAGAAAGTTGAAAGAACAGAAAAAAGTGAATCCTCTGGCAACAGAAAGCGAGGGAAAACTGATCGCGAAATTCGCAATTCCGGCAATTATCAGTATGCTGGTGAGCTCATTATATAATATTGTAGATCAGATCTTTATCGGACAGGGAGTCGGACTTCTGGGAAATGCAGCGACTAATATTGCATTTCCTGTGTCGATCATCTGTACGGCAACAGCACTTCTTCTTGGAATCGGAAGTGCGTCGAATTTTAATCTGTGTTCCGGAGCGGGAGATCATGAGAAAGCAAGCAGGATTGCGGGGACCGGGCTTTCCATGCTGGTGATCTGTGGTGTGATCATTGCAGCAGTGGTACTGGTGTTCCTGGATCCTCTGCTGCATCTTTTTGGTGTGACGACAAAGATCCTGCCATATGCACAGGATTATACAGGAATTACGGAATTTGGAATTCCGTTCCTGATTTTGACAACCGGAGGGAATCATCTGATCCGCGCGGACAGAAGTCCTACGTACTCTATGACTTGTATGCTGACAGGGGCAATTATTAATACGGTGTTAGATCCGCTGTTTATCTTTGGATTCCACTGGGGGATCAAAGGCGCTGCGTGGGCGACCGTGATCGGACAGATCGTATCCGGAATTATGGTAATTGTATATTTTGGAAGATTTCGTAAAATGGAGCTGAAAAAAGAGATGTTCCGTCCGAGAGGCCATCTCCTGAAAATGATCCTGTCATTGGGAATGGCTTCCTGTATCAATCAGATTGCCATGGCTGTGGTACAGATTACAATGAATAATACACTGCGCTATTATGGTGCGGCTTCTGTATATGGAACAGATATTCCACTGGCGTGTGTGGGCGTTATCTCAAAGGTAAATATGGTGTTCATGGCTATTGCGATCGGGATTTCCCAGGGATGTCAGCCAATCTGGGGATATAATTATGGAGCGGGATCGTATGACAGAGTAAAACGCACTTATTGGAAAGCATTCCGCGTTGCTATGACGGTTGGAATTGTGTTCTTCTTGTGTTTCCAGTTTTTCTCGACGCAGCTTGTGAGTATCTTTGGTACGGGAAGCAAAGAATATTATGAATTTGCGGCAAGATATTTCAGGATTTTTATGTTTATGACATTTGTTAATGGAATCCAGCCAATGTCATCCGGATTCTTTACATCAATTGGTAAAGCGAAGCTGGGTATTGTAGTGTCGCTTACAAGACAGGTAATCTTTTTACTTCCGCTGATACTTATATTCCCGATTTTTATGGGAATTGACGGGGTGATGTATGCGGGACCGATCGCAGATGCGGCAGCGGGAATTATCGCAATTGGATTCGCTGTAAAAGAGATTCGCGCGATGGATAAGATTGCATAGCCTGTTGGAATATGGTAAAATAAATTGAAATAGTCTGGGTATTTGTGAATACCCGGACTGATGACGGTATTACAGGGAAATGGGAGAATACAAGGGATGAAAGAACGATTACCCGTTGGATTTATGTTCAAACAGATCAATAATATTTATGAAAAGGAATTCAATAACCTGCTTCGAGGGATAGGGATCACATCATCGCAGTGCGCGGTGCTGGATTATCTTCTTGGCAGCAGTAAGGAGTTTGTGAATCAGAAAGACATTGAAAAGGCGTTAAGTCTTAAGAATCCGACGGTAACGGGAATCTTAAAAAGGTTAGATGAAAAAGGATTCATTCTGGCAGTTCCAAGTAATCAGGACAAAAGATGCAAGAACATTTACCCGACGGAAAAAGCATATGATATTCAGAAAAAGATGGACAATTACCGGAAGAAGATAGATCGGAGGCTGACGATCGGGATGAGTAAAAAGGAAATCGCGGCATTGGAAAAGATGCTGGACCGGGTTCTTTATAATATCAGTGATCCGTAAAGAGAACAGGAAAGGACAGGAGAAACAAAAAATGAGTTATGCAGACAAAGTATTTATCAATATGTGCCGTGACATTATCGATAACGGTACCGATACCAGAGGCGAAAAAGTAAGACCGGTATGGGAAGATGGAACACCGGCATATACGATCAAGAAATTCGGAGTTGTGAACAGGTATGATCTGTCGAAAGAATTTCCGGCACTGACACTTCGAAGAACAGCAATCAAAAGCTGTACGGATGAGCTTTTGTGGATCTGGCAGCAGAAATCGAATAATATCAATGATCTTCACAGTCATATCTGGGACAGTTGGGCGGATGAAAACGGTTCGATCGGAAAGGCTTATGGATATCAGATGGGCGTAAAGCACCAGTATAAAGAAGGCATGTTTGATCAGGTGGACCGTGTAATCTATGACCTTAAGAATAATCCATACAGCAGAAGAATCATGACGAATATTTATGTGCATGAAGATCTGCATGAGATGAATCTCTATCCGTGTGCATACAGTATGACATTTAATGTAACCAAGAAACCGGGACATGATAAACTGACATTGAATGCAATCCTGAATCAGAGATCGAATGATGTCCTTGCGGCAAATAACTGGAATGTATGTCAGTATGCCGTATTGATCCATATGCTGGCGCAGGTATGTGATATGGAAGTCGGAGAGTTCGTACATGTGATCGCAGATGCACATATTTACGACAGACATGTGCCGATGATAGAGGAACTGATCAGCCGCAAGCCGCTTCCGGCACCGAAGTTCTGGCTGAATCCGGAGATCAAAGACTTTTATCAGTTTACAAGAGATGATGTAAAATTGATCGATTATCAGACACATGATCAGATTAAGAATATTCCGGTGGCAGTGTAGAAGAAATATTATTAGCCGGTGGCAGTCAGAGATAAGAATATATCATACGTAAAGAGGAGATGTAGATTATGAATTTGATCGTTGCAGTAGATTCAAACTGGGCAATAGGAAAAGAAAATAAGTTACTGGTGAGTATTCCGCAGGATATGAAGTTTTTCAGAGAGACAACGAAAGGGAAAGTTGTAGCGATGGGAAGAAAGACACTGGAAAGCTTTCCGGGCGGACAGCCGCTTAAGAATCGTGTGAATGTAGTACTTACAACAGACAAGAACTATAAAGTAAAAGATACAGTCATTGTACATACCATAGAAGAGATGGTGGATGAACTGAAAAAATATGATTCGGAAGATATATTTGTGATCGGTGGAGAGAGTATTTACCGCCAGCTGCTTCCGTATTGTACAAAAGCATATATTACAAAAATAGACCATGCATATGATGCAGATACATATTTCCCGAATCTGGATGAGGATCCGGAGTGGGAGATGACGAAGATCAGTGACGAACAGACTTATTTTGATCTGGAATATGTGTTTACAATCTACGAGAGGAGATAACAGATCGAAAATGAGAGTGCTTAGTGTCACGGCGCAGAAGCCATGCAGTACGGGAAGCGGCGTCTATCTGACCGAGGTGGTGAGATCTCTGGCCAAGATGGGTGTTTCGCAGGCCGTGGTGGCGGGCGTCACAAGAGAGGATCGGGTGGATATGCCGGAAGGGGTAACGGTATATCCGGTATATTTTTCGTCAGAAAAGCTTCCGTATCCGGTAGTAGGAATGTCGGACGAGATGCCTTATACCAGTACAAGATATCGGGATATGACAGAAGAGATGGCCGGACAATTTAAAGCTGCATTTCTTGAAGTTCTGGATGCAGCAATAGAAAAAGAAAATCCGGATATTATCTTATGCCATCATTTGTATTACCTGACGGCGCTGATAAGAGCACATTATCCTGCTAAAAAAGTATATGGATTTTGCCATAATACGGATCTGAGACAGATGGAGAGTATTTTATTTGAAAGAAATTTTATCAGGCAGGAGATTCCGAAACTTGACAGGATATTTGCACTTCAGGAAGCGCAGAAAGAAAAAATAAAAAAAATATATCCGATATCAGAAAAACAGATGACTGTGATAGGAACAGGATATAACAGTGAAGTCTTTAAAAAGACAGGTATAAAATTAAGCAGGAAAGACGGAAAAATCCGTATGATTTTTGCGGGGAAGATTACACAGAAGAAAGGTGTAAAAAGTCTTCTGAGAGCATTGAATCTTCTGGATTATGAAAAAGAAAAAATACAACTTATCCTTGCCGGAGGTGCCGGAAACCTCGTTGAATATGAAGAGATTAAAGAACTGGCAGATGGATGCAGATATCCGGTAGTGTTTGCTGGATGTGTAACGCAATCAAGGCTTGCAGAGCTATACAATGACTGTGATATTTTTGTGCTTCCGTCTATGTATGAGGGCCTTCCGTTGACTGTGATTGAGAGCCTGGCCTGTGGTGACAGGGTAGTAATGACGAAATTGGAAGGAATTGCAGAGTGGCTTGCTGATATGGTCCCGGACGCAGATATCCGGTACGTGTTACCTCCGGGGATGAAAGGAACGGATGAACCGCTGGAGGAAGAATTACCGGCATTTGAAAGCAGACTTGCAGAAGCTTTACGGGAAGCAATTGAGGAAAAAGATACAAAAGAATGTGATGTCAGCAGGATTTCCTGGCAAAAAATCGCACGGGAAGTAATCCGGTAAAATGCCAAAGAGCCTGCCGATGCCAACGTTGTTTCCATACTATGGTATTATAAAAAGTGGGAAGATGATTGATTTCATCTTCCCGCATTTTTTATGCTGTACGTTCTACAGTGTATCATTTCTTCTTACATATCCAGGACGATCCTCGGAAGATGTAAGCTCTTTTGCATGTGTGATCTTGGTGTGTTTGTCAACAACCTGATTTTCAATATGTACATTCTCACCGATGTATGCGTCAGAAAGAACTACGCAGTTCTTAATAACAGCACCTTTTTTGATGATACATCCACGTCCTACAACAGAATGTTCCAGAGAACCTTCAATCAGACATCCGTTTGATACAACAGAATTTTTAGCATTTCCTGTTTCAAAATACTGTGTCGGGCAGGAATCATTTGTTCTTGTGTAGATTGGCCAGTTTGGATCAAACAGATTCTGAGCAGTTTTAATATCTGTCAGAGAAAGGTTTGAATCATAATAACTCTTGAAATCAGAGATTGCAGCGAAATAACCTTTGTGAGAAACACCGCGGATATCGAGTTCATCACAGGATGCATTCACGATATCTAATAAAGTGTATACAGAAGAAGTCTTTCTTGCTTTGTGGATCAGTTCGATGAACAGATCTTTCTTCATAACATAAGTATCCATGAAGATATTTTTATTCTTTGCATTTCCGTGATTCTGTTCCAGAGAAAGAACTCCTTTCTGCTTGTTCAGGTTCACTGCGTAACAGTTCAGGAAATATTCTTTTGCAGTATCTACAGAATGATACAGTAATGTAATATCAGCACCGGATTCGATATGATCATTTAACAGTTTCTTGTAATCCTGTGTGTAGACCATGTAACTTGGTGCAATAACAACATATTCGGCCAGTTCCTGTTCAATAGATTCCAGGTTTTCAATATAAGAAGCAATGTCATTGTTATACAGACTCATGTTCATTCCGAGACCGGAATAGAGAATCTGAAGATTACCGCTCTTTGAGTTGATATTGTAGTGGCGTCCTGTTCCAAGATGCGCAGTCAAAGACTGTGGCTTTCTGCGGATATAGACCTGAATGTGGTCGATACCACTGTTACTCATATTTGAGATAGGGAAGTCAATAACACGATAACGTCCAAGGAAAGAGAATGCACCTACCGGACGATATTCCTGCATGCCTTCCACTCTGATGTGATTTCCGGCAAAGTTTACGATTCCAAATGCTTTAGCCATATTATTCTACCCCCTTTACACGTTTGGAAATGAGCTCGATATGTTCGCTCTTTGCGTCGCCGACAACAGCGCCTGCACCAATTTTAACATTATCAGCAACCAGTGCACGTGTAACGACAGCATTTTCATCTACTACTACACCAGGCATCAGTACACTGTCGATAATCTTAGCGCCTTTTCCTACTTTTGCACCTGTGAAAAGTACGGAATTTGTAATTTCACCTTCGATTACGCAGCCCTGATTGACGAATGCATGGTTAATTTCAGCATCCGGTCCGATATACTGAGGAAGAGCAGTAGCATCCTCTGTGTAAATTTTCCAGGTAGGATCGTTCAGATCCAGCTCGTTGTTCTTACTGAGCAGATCCATGTTGGCTTCCCAGAGAGAATCAATCGTTCCTACATCTTTCCAGTATCCTTTGAATTTGTATGCATATAATTTCTTTCCGTCATTCAGAAGAGTTGGTATGATATCTTTTCCAAAATCATGGTTGGAATCAGGATCTTTCATATCGGCAACCAGTTTTTTGCGTAACAGTTTCCAGTTGAAGATATAGATTCCCATAGATGCAAGATTACTCTTTGGATGTTCTGGTTTTTCTTCAAATTCTATGATACGGTTCTCATCATCTGTATTCATGATACCGAAACGGCTTGCTTCTTTCATCGGAACTTCGATAACTGCAATTGTTGCATCTGCTCCGTTATCTTTATGTTCCTGCAACATCTTATCATAATTCATCTTGTAGATATGATCTCCGGAAAGTACCAGAAGATATTCCGGTGAGTATGTATCGATAAAGTCGATATTCTGTGAGATTGCGTCAGCAGTACCTCTGTATACATCCAGATTGGCATCTGCTTTCTCACGTGGTGGAAGAACAAAAACACCACTTTCTTTTGCGTCTAATCCCCAGCGTCTGCCTGCAGCAACATAACTGTTTAACAGAATGGATTCATACTGGGTTAATACTCCTACAACATTGATGCCGCTGTTGGCACAGTTACTGAGTGGAAAATCAATGATTCTGTATTTTCCACCATAAGAAACAGCTGGTTTTGCAACTTTATTTGTCAGTTCGTGAAGACGTGAGCCTCTACCGCCGGCCAATATCATCGCTAACATATTATTTTGTTTCATAATATATCCTCCTTATTGCTTATGAATATATTGTATAATTTTTTGCAAATATTTGCCATATGATTTTTGAAAAAAATGGAAAAAATCACAAATTTTTTTGAAAAATACACTTAAATTTGTGGAAAGGATAAAAAATTTGACAGATTATGGTAAAAAAAGCATGACAAGAAATTAACGAAATGAAAAGAGTTGACAATATTGTAGAATATCACATATAATATTTTATAAATATTCAGTGAATGCTATGACAAGGAGGAGTACATAGATTCCCGAAGCAAAGAGAGAAGATGGAAGGTGCAAGTCTTCGTGAAGGATTTATGGAAGTAGCCTTTGAGCTGTGAACCGAAAGGATATAGATAAAGTGTAAGAATATCTGAGTAGACTTCAACGCAGTCCCAGCGTTATCAGGGAGGCAGTATCGGAAAGTGAAACCAGGATAAGGGAAACGTTCCTGTACTGAACAGAGAGCAGAAAGTAATTTCTGAATTTAGGTGGTAACACGGATGTAATATTCGCCCTGAGCTGACAGCTTGGGGTGTTTTTTATTATATCCGGTATGAAAATGATCAGATTTCAAGGAGGTAGTATATGAAGAAGATCAGTGGCAATAAATTACTGGTAAAAGCACTGAGTGAAGAGCAGGTGGATACAATATTCGGTTATCCGGGAGCCTGTACAATTGACATCAGTGACGAACTTTATAAACAGGATTATACAAAGGTGATCCTTCCAAGGCAGGAAGTGGCATTGGTGCATGAAGCAGATGCTTATGCAAGATCAACGGGAAAAGTAGGTGTATGTCTTGTTACGAGCGGACCTGGAGCAACGAATCTTGTAACAGGACTTGCAACAGCATATTACGACAGTGTACCGCTTGTATGCTTTACAGGTCAGGTATCCAGACACCTGATCGGTAATGATGCATTTCAGGAAGTTGATATCGTAGGAATTACCAGAAGTATCACAAAGTATGGTGTAACAGTAAGAAACAGAGAAGATCTGGGACGTATTATTAAAGAAGCTTTTTATATTGCAAGAACAGGAAGGCCGGGCCCGGTACTGATCGATCTTCCAAAAGATGTGATGGGTGAACTTGGAAATGCCGAATATCCGAAGGAGGTAAATATCCGGGGATATAAACCGAATACACATGTTCATGTAGGACAGTTAAAACGTGCGATCAAGATGCTTTCAAAAGCAAAGAAACCATTATTCCTTGCCGGAGGAGGCGTTAATATCGCACATGCCAATAAAGAATTTACAAAACTGGTTGACATGACGAACGTTCCGGTAGTTACAACTGTTATGGGACGTGGAGCGATTCCGACGACACATCCTTTATATATTGGTAATCTTGGAATGCATGGCGCATATGCGTGTAATATGGCGGTAAATGAGTGTGATCTGTTATTCTCGATAGGAACCAGATTCAATGACAGAATTACCGGAAAGCTTCATTCATTTGCACCAAATGCACAGATTGTACATATTGATATTGATACAGCTGCAATTTCAAAAAACGTACAGGTAGATGTACCTATCGTGGCAGATGCAAAAGAGGCAGTATCAAAAATGCTGGAATATGTATCTGAGTGTGAGACGAAGAAGTGGCTTGCGACGATCAAAGAGTGGAAAGAGGAACATCCACTGATGATGAAGAAGAAACCAATCATGACACCACAGGATGTGATAGAAACGATCAACCGTATCTTTGATGAGGCAATTATTGTAACAGATGTTGGACAGCATCAGATGTTTACGGCACAGTTTATCGAGATCACGGAAAAGAAAAAACTTCTGATGTCCGGCGGCCTTGGAACTATGGGATATGGTATGCCGGGAGCTATCGGTGCGAAGATTGGTAATCCGGATGTGCCTGTTATTTCAATTTCGGGAGACGGAGGATTTCAGATGAACAGTCAGGAGCTCGCTACAGCGGTGCTTGAAGAACTCCCGATTATCAGTTGTATCTTCAATAATAATAATCTGGGTATGGTACGCCAGTGGCAGAAATTGTTCTATGGAAAGCGTTATTCGATGACCTGTCTTCGTTCCGGAGCAGCCTGCAGGGGAAAATGCGGAGAGGTAGAGTGCCCGACGTATACACCGGATTTCATGAAGCTGGCTGACAGCTATGGCGCAAAAGGAATTCATATTACAAAGAAAGAAGATATCGAACCTGCATTCAGAGAGGCAATGAAGAGTACAAAGACCCCATATATCCTTGAGTTCGACATTGATCCGGAGGATCTGGTGTATCCGATGGTAAAACCAGGTGGAACACTGGAAGACCTGATCATGGATTGTTAAGAATAAGAGACGAAAGGAGATAAAATAATGAATAATAATGGTATGAAAAAGCGCTGGATTTCATTATATGTAGAGAACCAGGTGGGAGTTCTGTCAAAGATTTCCGGTCTGTTTTCCGGAAAATCTTACAATCTGGACAGTCTGACTGTCGGTACGACAGAAGATCCGACTGTATCCAGAATGACGATCGCGACAGTCAGCGATGATGAGACATTTGAACAGATCAAAAAGCAGCTGAACCGTCTGGTTGAAGTGATCAAAGTAATTGATTTTACGGATGTCTTTGTACGTATGAAAGAAATCTTATATGTAAAAGTACGTAAATGCACGAAAGATGATAAAGTGGAATGCTTCCAGATCGCAGAGACGTTCAAGGCGAAGGTGATTGACTATGGGAAAGACAGTGTTCTCATGGAATTTGTTCAGACGGCGACCAAGAATGATGCAGTTATCAAACTGATGAAAGAAGAGTTTGAAAGTATCGAAGTTGTGCGCGGAGGAAGTGTTGGTATCGAATCGATTAGCATGATGGAAAGATAGAGATTCACGGTCGAAATAAATCGAAAATTAAAATGTATAATAAAAAAACAGAGTGCACTCTTGAATTTTGAAAACACTAGTATTATAATAGGACAAGATGATAAATCAAACAGTTGTTAAAAGGACGGAGGAGTCAAAATGGAGAAGAAAAATATTGACTGGTCAAACATTGGATTTGGCTATATGAGGACAGACAAGAGATATGTTTCCAATTTTAAAAATGGAGCATGGGATGAAGGTACACTTACCTCCGATGACCAGATTACGATCAGCGAATGTGCAGGCGTACTTCAGTATGCACAGACATGTTTTGAAGGAATGAAAGCGTATACCACAGAAGATGGTCATATCGTAACATTCCGCCCGGATCTGAATGCAGCAAGAATGGCAGATTCAGCAGCAAGACTTGAAATGCCTGTATTCCCGGAAGATAGATTTGTAGATGCAATCAAACAGGTTGTAAAAGCGAATGCAGCTTATGTACCGCCATACGGATCAGGAGCAACATTATATGTAAGACCATATATGTTCGGTTCCAGTGCCGTTATCGGTGTAAAACCTGCAGAAGAATATCAGTTCCGTGTATTTGCTACACCAGTTGGACCATACTTCAAAGGTGGAGCAAAACCAATTACTATTAAAGTTTCTGATTTTGACCGTGCAGCACCGCATGGAACAGGTCATGTAAAAGCCGGACTGAACTATGCAATGAGCCTTCATGCAATCGTAACAGCACATGAAGAAGGATACGATGAGAACATGTATCTGGATGCAGCAACAAGAACGAAAGTAGAAGAGACTGGTGGAGCTAACTTCATCTTTGTAACAAAAGATAACAAAGTTGTAACACCAAAATCATCTACCATTCTTCCATCTATTACAAGACGTTCTCTGATGTATGTTGCAGAGCATTATCTTGGACTGGAAGTAGAAGAAAGAGAAGTTTACTTAGATGAACTTGGTGATTTTGCAGAGTGTGGACTTTGTGGTACAGCAGCAGTTATCTCTCCTGTAGGAAAGATTGTTGACCACGGCAAAGAGATCTGCTTCCCAAGCGGAATGGAAGAGATGGGACCTGTTACAAAGAAACTGTATGAGACATTAACAGGGATCCAGATGGGACATATTGAAGCTCCGGAAGGATGGATTTGCAAGATCTGCTAATACCAGATACCAGAAAAAGTATCAGGGCGGACATCCGGTGAAACGGATATAAAACGAAGATATTATAGAAGAGGCAGGGAACTGAGAATTTTCTCAGAACCTTGCCTCTTTTTGAAAATGCGTGTAAAGTATAGAAAGAATAATCAGGTGAAAGGGTTTGATGTATGAAGGATTTATTATTTTCAACACTGAAAGGTTATAAAAAAGAATATCTTCCCAAGGATATCTTTTCGGGGATTATTATGGCTGCGGTGTCCATTCCTATTTCAATGGGATATGCACAGATTGCGGGAATTCCTGCAGTATATGGACTATATGGTTCGGTGTTCCCGATTCTGTTCTTTGCATTATTTTCAACGTCCAGGCAGTTTATCTTTGGGGTGGATGCGGCACCGGCAGCGATTGTTGGGGCAGCACTTGTGTCGCTTGGAATAGAAAACGGAAGTAAAGAGGCAATACAGTATGTGCCTGTAATCGCACTTCTTACGGGAATATGGCTATTGTTGTTTTACTTTTTGAAAGCAGGAAGAATCGTGGACTTTATATCAACACCGGTTATGGGCGGATTTATCAGTGGGATTGCGCTTACGATCATTTTAATGCAGATCCCGAAGATATTAGGCGGGAAAGCCGGATCCGGGGAACTTCCGGAACTTATCAGACATATTGCACAGACCGGTAAAGAGATTAACTGGTTGTCAGTGATACTTGGTGCAGGTGCGCTGATATTGCTTCGTGTGGCAGGAAAAATGATACCGAAATTTCCAATGGCAATTGTTATCATGGCAGCCGGAGTGGCGGCAACCAGAATATTCCATGTAGATGAATATGGTGTGGTCCTTCTTGATGCGGTGGGAAAAGGACTTCCGAAACTGGTCCATTTCCGGTTTGTGGGAATTGATCTGAGACAGGCTTTGGGAAGAAGTTTGATGATCGCGGCAGTTGTAATGGCGGAGACACTTTTGTCAGAGAATAATTTCGCAATGAAGAACGGATATAAGATCGATGAGAATCAGGAAATCCTTGCCTGTGCGATGGGAAATATCGCGGCGGCATGTGTAGGGTGCTGTCCGGTGAACGGAAGTATATCCAGAACATCTATGAATGAGCAGTATGAAGGAAAGACACAGGCAGTGTCTGTTGTGGCAGCAATTACAATGGCCCTGGTTCTTCTTGGCGCAACCGGGTTTATCGGCTATCTGCCGGTTCCGGTCCTTACAGCCATTGTAATTTCTGCACTGATGAATGTAGTAGAACTGCATCTGGCAGTACGCCTGTTCAGAGTGAGCCGTAATGAATTTTATATCTTTGTGGCGGCATGTGTAAGCGTGCTGGTTTTTGGAACTATCTATGGTGTGGTAATCGGACTTTTGCTGTCCTTTGTGGCGGTAGTGCTTCGAGCGACAAATCCACCGAGATCATTCCGGGGAATAATTCCCGGAAAAGAAGCCTATTATGATCTGAAGAGAAACCGCAATGCATATCCGATCCGGCATACAGTGATATACCGTTTCAGCGAGAATCTGTTCTTTGCAAATATAAAAGTCTTCCAGACAGATATTGAGAACAGTATTAAGGAAGATACTAAGGTTGTGATCGTAGATGCGGCAGCAATCAACAGCATTGATATTACGGCGGCAGATCGCCTGGAGATGATGGCAGAGAATTTTGAAAGGAAAGGAATAAAGTTCTACATTACAGAACATTCCGAAAATGTGAATGAACAGATGAGAAAACTTGGGATCGGGCATCTGATTGAAGAAGGAAAGGTTAGAAGAACGATTCTTGCAGCGCTACAGGATGCCGGCATTCCGTCAATGGGAACAACCGCCGGTGCAGATAAAGCGCGGGACCCTTTGGTCTGGATGCCTTGGCAGCTGGAGATACCGGCGGCTGTTCATGCGGTACATGAGGCGATGGTTCCGGCAGAAGAGGAAAATACGCTGGAAGAATTTGTCTGGGCATTTGGAGATGATGCGGTTGAAGAAATGGAGAAGAAAGTACACCAGGTCATGGAACAGATTCACAAACTTCCGGATCTGGAAAGACTTGCAAACGTAGGGTTCGAAGAGAAACTCAAAAACTGGCATTCGCTGGGCGTTTTGGATGAAGATGAGATTTTAAGACGAATGGAAATGCATTTGGATGAACTTCCGGAGAATTTAAGAGGAGACAGAAAAGTGATCCTTCAGTTGATTGAAAAGAGAAGACGAAAGATCGAACAACAGCTGTTATTACATCATCCGGAAATTGTAGAACATTTGAAGAAGAGCCGGGAAAGACTGGAAAAGCGCCTGGAAAAACAGAATCCGGAGGCAGCCAGAAAACTGCATGAGTGGGAAGTGCAGATCAGGGAGAAGGAAGAGGAGTAACGGTAGAAAAAAGTAATCGCTGATTGAAAAATGTGTTGACATAAATGATTTACAGTGGTACAGTGATAGAGTCGTAAAAGATAATTAAATAGATGGACATAGAGAATTTGCCAATGGCAACTTTTCTTGCATACTTTGGGATATAGAAAGCGAAGAGGCTTACAGGATAGTGAGTCACTTCGCTTTTTTGCTCCCATGCATTCGCAAGGAGCTGTCGATGGCAGGTTCTCGGTATGTTATACATATGAAAAATGACAAAATGTGATCTTTTACAGGATAGTATCAGATATATGGAAGAAGGGATGAGAAAATGTCACATTTGGTAATTACAATTGGATGCGAATATGGAGCAAAGGGAAATCAGATTGGAAGGAAAATAGCAGAAGACCTGGGATTTCAGTTTTATGACAGAAATATAGTAGATGCAATTATTCATGAAGTTGGAATCCCCGGAGAAATCATGGAAAAGGTCGAAGAAGGCGTAACAATTGTTGGAAAAGGTGCAGAAGGAGAGGAACGAGGAGAGTTTTCACAATACGCAGATCTTACAAAACGTGCGATTCATGTACAGAAAACGATTATCCGCAAGTTGTCAGACAGAGAATCCTGTGTGATTATCGGTCGTTCCGCAGATTATATTCTAAAAGAACATAAGCCGATTTTAAGAGTCTTTATCTATTCGCCGGATGAAGTAAGGATAAAAAATGTAATGGAAAGTCATAAGGTTTCAGAGAAAGAAGCAAAACAGATTATTCTTGAAACGGATAAAAGGTACCATAAGCGTCACATGGCATTAACCGGAAGTAACCGAGGAGACCGACATAACAGAGATATCTTAATTGACAGTAGTCTGCTGGGAGTAGATGGAACAGCCCGATTAATTGAGACACTTGCAAAACAAGTAGAAAAACAGTAAGGAGTTGATTATATGAATAAGAAAAAATCAGATTTTGACAAGGTATTCAGTGCCTGGGACATTCTTGTGATTGCATTTGGTGCAATGATCGGATGGGGCTGGGTTGTATCGACCGGAGGATGGATTGAAAAAGGTGGTGTCGTTGGCGCGGCACTTGGATTTGCAATCGGTGGTGTTATGATATTTTTCGTAGGTCTTACTTATGCAGAGCTTACGGCGGCTATGCCACAGTGTGGAGGGGAACATGTCTTCAGTCACAGGGCAATGGGTCCGGTTGGTTCATTCGTGTGTACATGGGCGATCATTCTTGGATATGTCGGCGTTACATGTTTTGAAGCATGTGCATTTCCAACGATCATTACATATCTGTGGCCTGGATTCTTAAAGGGATACCTTTATACAGTAGCAGGGTTTGATATCTATGCATCCTGGCTGATCGTTGCGATCGTAGTAGCATTTCTGATCATGGTCATTAATATTATGGGAGCGAAGACAGCTGCGATCTTACAGACAATCTTAACGGTAATTATCGGTGGTGCAGGAATCCTGCTGATTATTGCATCTGTACTCAACGGAACAGTTGATAATCTGGACGGTCAGATATTTGCCGGAACAACCGGAGTATCGAATGTAAAAGCTGTTCTTGGTGTAGCAGTGCTTTCGCCATTTTATTTCATCGGATTTGACGTAATTCCGCAGGCATCGGAAGAAATCAATGTTCCACCGAAAAAGATCGGAAAAATGCTGATCCTTTCGGTCATCCTCGCCGTTATATTTTATTCGTTCGTTATTCTGGCTGTAGGTATGGTTCTGGATTCCGGAGCAATTGCAGCATCACAGAAAGGAACCGGACTTGTAACAGCAGATGCGATGGCTGTGGCATTCCGTACATCTGTTATGGCAAAGGTAATTATTGTTGGAGGAATGTGTGGAATTATTACATCATGGAATTCGTTTATGATCGGAGGATCACGTGCAATGTATTCCATGGCAGAGTCTTATATGATACCAAAAATGTTTTCAAAACTGTATCCAAAACATAAGACACCGATCAATGCACTGATACTGATCGGAGTGCTTACGATGCTGGCTCCATTTGCAGGAAGAGTTATGATGGTTTGGATCTGTGATGCAGGAAACTTTGGCTGCTGTATGGCCTACTGCATGGTATCTTTATCATTTTTAATCCTGAGAAAAAAAGAACCGGATATGCCAAGACCGTATCAAGTAAAGCATTACAAATTTGTAGGAACTATGGCGGTTCTGATGTCTGGATTCATGGTGTGTATGTACTGCATTCCGGGATCCGGCGGTAACTTAATCCTCCCTGAATGGGGAATGGTTGTGGCATGGAGTCTGCTTGGAGTAGTATTCTATGCAATTTGTAAGAGTAAATATAAAGAGGACTTTGGAAGTCTTGTAGAGCTTATTTCCGATGAAGATTCTGCTACGCTTATGCCGGAGGCAGATGAGGAGGAATTGGATGAGGTAATTGATCATGCGATAGATGTAGTACTTGGTGTTTAATTCATCACTTTGGATACCCGAATCTACATAAAAAGCAATCAGATCTTTCTGTGCAACTCCAGCCATGACTGCGAATGCACAGAAAGACCTGGTTGCTTTTTATTCTGTGTGTATCGAATGCGTAAGATATGACGAATGAAACGGAGGACGTAACCGTGAGTACTTACCATGAACACCGATAAACAAAATATAACAGTTGACAACAGTTCTACACTGTTATATACTGTTAACAACGGAGGGATAACGTTATGAACATAATCATCAACCACTCATCCATGCAGCCCATCTATGAACAGATCATGGGACAGATTAAAGAAAGAATCATGCATGGGGAATTGAAGGAAGATACAGCACTTCCTTCTGTACGTACATTTGCAAAGGAATTGAAAGTCAGTGCACTGACGGTCAAGAAAGCCTATGATGGACTGGAAGAAGAAGGATTCATTGTTACAGTTCATGGAAAAGGCAGCTTCGTTGCCTGTGCGAACCAGGAGACGATGCTGGAAGAAAAGAAAAGAGAAGTCGAAGCTGATTTGGAGATGGCCATCCGGAAAGGCAGAAGCTGTGGCATGAGTGATCAGGAGATCAGGGAATTGTTTCAGATTGTTTTGGAGGATTAAAAGGATGGTAAAACTTGAAAAGGTAAAAAAGCAGTATAAGGATTTTGAACTGGATTGTTCTATGGAGATTAAGGAGGGTTGGATTACTGGTCTGGTCGGACAGAACGGAGCTGGAAAGAGCACTGCATTTAAAGCAATGCTTGGGCTTATCAGAAGTGATTCCGGAAAAATAGAAATTCTGGGAAAAACTCCGGAATTACTGGGAAAAGAAGAACGGGAACAGATTGGTGTGGTAATGGCAGGAAGTGGATTTAACGGATATTTGTCAATCAATGACCTGATCCCGATATTTGATGCAATGTATCAAAAATTTGATAAGGCATGGTTCCTGAAAGAGTGTGAAAAGTTTAAATTACCGCTTAAGAAAAAAATCAAAGAATTTTCAACTGGTATGAACAGAAAATTACAGATTCTTGCAGCACTTTCACATGATGCGAAACTATTGATCCTGGATGAACCGACGGCGGGACTGGATGTTGTGGCAAGGGAACAGATTCTTAATATGTTAAGGGAATATATGGAGATGCCGGGCAGAAGTATTCTGATCAGTTCACATATTTCCAGTGACTTGGAAGGATTTTGCGATGACCTGTATATGATTGATAATGGAAAGATTGTTCTGCATGAAGAAACAGACCGTCTACTGGAAGAATATGGTGTTTTGAAAGTATCCAAAGAACAGTATCAGGAATTGGATCATACGTATATTTTGAAAAAGCATAAAGATACATTTGGATACAGATGTCTTACGGACCAGAAACAGTTTTATCAGGAAAATTATCCGGGAATAGTAATCGAAAAAGGGAACATTGATGAGCTGATAACCATTATGATTCAGGGGGAAAAGATATGAAAGGATTATTGATAAAAGATTTTCGTTTGTTAAAAGGTCAGGTATATTTTCTGTTAATAGTAACGGTGTGTGTGATTGTTTTTATGATAAATGGAAGCGAAGCGTTTGGCGTGGCTTATGTATGTTCCATGGTGGCATTACTTTCACTTACAACAGTCAGTTATGATGAATATGAAAATGGTTCTGCATTTTTATTTACCTTACCGATTACAAAGAAAGATTATGTAAAAGAAAAATATCTCTTTGCTGGAATTTTGCTTCTGATCGGTTTGATAGTATCCATGATCATGTGGTACATTACAGCTGTGATAAAAACAGGGAATATTGCGTGGGATGACTGGATGAGTTGTTGTATCGGTGGAGTCACAGCAGGATTAATGATGGTTGCAGTTGCACTTCCGGCACAGTTAAAGTTTGGACCAGAAAGAGGAAGAATTGCGTTAGTTACAATAGTGTTATTGGCTGTTGCGTTAGGAATATTGATGCAAGAATTCACGAAAGGAACAAAGTTTGCACAGAGTGCAAAGCGTATATTGAATCAGATGGATAAATTGGGTACCAAAGGAATTCTGGGAGTTATTGTGATCATATGGGTTATCGTTGGTGTGATTTCTATGATAATCTCTATGCGGGTGATGGAGAAGAGAGAATTTTAACACGTGTGCGCTTTTGATCATAATAGAAGGTAGAATTATGATGTAGAAAAAGCCTCGGAGAATCATAAGTAAATAATTCTCCGAGGCTTTTTTTATATTTATATTTATATTGGAAAGGGTTACCTTTATGGGAAATATTTTAAAGATAGTTTAATCTTTTAAGGGTATTTAATACCATGTGGCGTCCGGCATCTGTTCCGTCGATGATACGTCTTGCGCGGACAGAGTCACCGATGTTCAGAACTTCAACATCTTCGCCAACGAACGCTTCCTGAATGTCATTCCAGATTAGAGCGTTTGCTCTCATTCCGAGGCATACGAAACCATAGTCAAACGGAAGTTCTTCTTCTTTTCCGTCGTATTTTACGAGGAAGGAATGAGCATTTACCTTCTGAAGAGCTGTGTTGGTCATCTGTCTGACATGATGTTTTTCCATGCATTCTTTCATGCTTGATGTAGAAGAGGCATCCAGGCCGTTTCCAATGATTGGCATCATTTCGATGATGGTTGTTTCAGCACCGCGTGGAGCAAAAAATTCAACAACGTCAAGTCCTACAGCACCACCACCGACAACTACGACTTTCTTGCCTGTCATGTCTTCCGGATAGTTCTTTAAGTTGGCAATCATATCCTTGATAGAATAAACGCTGGCATCTTTCTTTCCAAGGTTGTCATGCAGTCCTTCAATCGGTGGAAGAAGCGGTACAGAACCGGTTGAGTTTACAACAAGGTCGGGTTTGTATTTTTTGATCTCAGCAACAGTTGCATCGACTCCCGTTTTGATTGTCAGATTAGAAAGTTTTGATGCACGGTGTTTCAGGTAGGTTGGGAAATCAGCAAGTCTCTTCTTTGCAGGAATCTTTGAAATCTCAACAGACAGACCACCAACTTCTTTTTCTTTCTCTAATAATGTAACGTTGCATCCGACTTCTGCAGCAGTGCATGCGGCCTCAAGTCCTGCAGTTCCGGCACCGACAACTACAACGTTGCATGGTTTGTTTACTTTCTGTTTCTTATAAGCTTCTCCGTTGATCAGATCCGGGTTGATTGTACAACGAAGTGGTTTGTTACCGCCGATACGGTTACCAACACATCCTACATTACAAGAGATACATTTGCGGATATCACATACATCGCCATACTGTGCTTTATTACACCAGTCCGGGTCAGCAATCAGGCCACGTCCCATACCGATCAGGTCAGCGTCGCCTCTTGCAAGGATATCATCGGCAATCTTAGGGTCCCGGATATTCCCGATAGCGATCGTTGGCTTTCCAAATTTATCGCGAACGGCTTTTGCCATGTATGAACGCCATCCGTCTTCCAGATAGTTGGCATCGATCTGATACTGGATAGAAGCATTCAGTCCTGCTGAAGTATCGTAGATATCAACTTCATCATTCAGATATTCGAGATATTCCAGACAATCTTCTACCGTATTACCGCCTTCGACAAGCTCATCTACACTAAGACGTAAAGAAATAGGAACTCTAGGTCCGACAGCTTTACGAACTTCGTCAATTACCATACGGCAGAAACGGGCACGGTTTTTGGCAGAGCCTCCAAATTCATCTGTACGGTCATTGGTGGTAGGAGATAAGAACTGGCTGATCAGGTAAGAGTGTCCGGCGTGGATTTCTACAACATCGAATCCGGCATTGACAGCTCTCTTTGCAGCTGTTCCATAATCTTTTGCAATACTTTCAATCTCTTCTTTAGAAAGTCCGCGAGGAATCTCTCCACCGGCTTTGGATGGAAAACGAGAAGCGGATACCGGCTGCATGCCGATTCTTGAACTCATTGCAGAAGCACCGGCATGGTTAATCTGAATTCCCATCAAAGCCCCCTGTCTGTGACAGGCTTCCGTTAATGTAAAAAGGCGTGGAATGTAGCAGTCCTTGTCAAGACGAAGCTGTGTAGTTCCGTTCGATCCTTCCGGATATTTTACACAGACGTTCTCAACCATGATAAGCCCTGTGCCGCCACGTGCACGCAGCTCATAATATTTGATATGTTCATCGCTCAGTTCCCCATCATGTCCGGCGAAGTCACTTCCCATAGGCATCATTACAACACGGTTTTTAAGTGTCATACCTCTGACTGTCAGAGGGCTGAATACGTGTGGAAAATTGTTTTTCATAGTTTATTATCCTCCATTAAAATCTGATTGTATTTGAGTTACTTCTCTCTATACCTCGATTATATGATTTTGTTAAATAAAAGACAAATTCATGTTTCTGTAAAAGTTGATAGATTTTGTCTATGGATTCTAACCATAAAAGTAAAAAATATACAAAAGTATTAAATGAATATGCAGGAATATGTAGGATAAACTTGCGTGAAAGAAAATTTATTGCTATAATACGTGAGTATATTAGACGAAAGTTTTATTTTTTTCATAGGAGAGTACAGGACATGAATGATTTGGAGATGTACAGAGAGCAATTAGCTTTATGCGATGATAAGATTATTGACGCATTGGTAGAACGTAATTCTATTATTGAAAAGATCATGGCATATAAAGAAGAATATGGTATGCCAATCTTACAGCCACAGCAGGAAGAAAAGCAGAAGAAGCGTCTGGAGGAAAAGCTGTCAGATAACAGATATAAAGAAGAAATCTTTGATGTATTTGGCTGCATTTTACGCAACAGTAAGAGAATCCAGGCAAGAAAACTCTTTGATTATAATATTGTACTGATCGGATTTATGGGAGCAGGTAAGACAACTATCTCTGATTACTTAAGCACGATGTTCGATATGGATATTGTAGAGATGGATCAGGTGATTGCAGAACGTGAAGAGATGAGTATTTCGGATATCTTTGCTACATATGGCGAAGAGTACTTCCGTGATCTGGAGACAAATCTTCTGATTGAGATGCAGTCACATAAGAATGCAGTTATCTCATGTGGTGGTGGCGCAGCCTTAAGAGAGAGAAATGTGGCAGAGATGAAGAAGAACGGAAGAGTGGTTCTTCTTACCGCTACACCGGAGACCATTTACGAACGTGTCAAAGACAGTAATGACAGACCGGTATTAAATGGAAGAAAGAATGTCAAAGGCATTTCAGAACTTATGGAACAGCGTCGTGAGAAATATGAAGCGGCAGCAGATATCGTAATCAATACAGATGATAAGACAGTCCTTCAGATTTGTGAGGAACTGGTTCAGCGTCTGCAGGAGTCAGAAGAATAGTATGTTTGATAAATTTTTCCCGGATCGCTATGTGGCATCTACTTATGTGATTGATTTTGAAGGATTATATAAAGAAGGTGTACGTGGACTGATCTTTGATATTGATAATACATTAGTTCCGCACGGGGCACCGGCAGATGAAAGGGCCAGAGCTTTGTTCAAAAGACTGAAGTCGATTGGCTTTCGGTGCTGTCTGATCTCCAATAATCAGAAACCGAGAGTGGAGATGTTCAACAAAGATATCCAGGTGGATTATGTCTATAATGCGCATAAACCATCCATCAGAAATTATTTAAAGGCGATGGAGATCATGGGCACGGACAGAGACAGTACGGTATTTATCGGAGACCAGCTTTTTACCGATGTGTGGGGAGCAAAACGTGCCGGGATCCCGAATATTCTGGTAAAACCGATACATCCGAAGGAGGAAATCCAGATTGTTTTAAAACGCTATCTGGAAAAAATCGTGCTGCATTTTTATAAGAAGAGTTTACAGTGCGAAAAAAAGGTTGAAAAATAATATCATGTATTATAGAATAATATGAGATGAAATTACGTAAGCGTGTATACGCGATTTAAGGAGGATAAGGTAATGGCTAAAGTTTCAGCAGGAGACATCCGTAATGGTGTAACAATCGAAGTTGACGGAAAAGTATGTCAGGTTATCGATTTCATGCATGTAAAACCTGGTAAAGGTGCAGCATTCGTGCGTGTTAAAATGAAAAATATTATCGACGGTGGTGTGGTAGAGACAACATTCCGTCCAACAGAGACATTTGAACAGGCTCATATCGAGAGAAAGAAAATGCAGTATCTGTATAACGATGGTGAGTTCTACAACTACATGGACAATGAGACATTTGAACAGATCATGATCAGCGCAGAGGATGCAGCAGATTCTATGAAATTTGTAAAAGAGAATGAAGAAGTAACAATCAGCTTCTATCAGGGAAATGCGTTCGCGATCGATCCACCGCTCAGCGTAGAATTAGTTGTAACAGAGACAGAGCCAGGTGTAAAAGGTAACACAGCTACAGGTGCTACAAAACCGGCTATCGTTGAGACTGGCGCTAAGGTTAACGTTCCACTGTTCGTTGATCAGGGCGAGACAATCAAGATTGATACCCGTACAGGAGCATATCTTTCAAGAGCATAAAATTTGTTTTATGATTTTTATAAAAAGCCTTGCATTTTTTGCAGGGCTTTTTTATAATCTAAATACCATAATATTTCTTAAATAATTCTATTTATTTCGGGCGGTTGAATCACCGCGTATCTCAGACAACAGTTTTTGAATATTGCTGGATAGGAAGGAGTTCTATGACATATTATCAGTTTATCCACGCAGTAGAAGAAAAAATAAAGAAAGAGGTGAAAGAAGAAAGAAAAATAAGCGTTCATACGAATATAAAAAATAATGGTGTGAAACGGACAGGAATTATGATTTCTGAGAATGGTATTAATATATCACCGACAATATATCTGGAAGAATATTTTCAACAATTCAAAAGAGGCTATCCACTGGAATTGATAGTGAAAGATATCTTATCGTTGTATGAAAAAATACGTTTTCAGAATTCCTGGAAAGAAGGTGAAAAAGTAAAAAGTTATGATTTCGTGAAAGGAAGAATCATATATCGTCTGGTTAACCGGGAACGGAATCGGAAGCTTCTTGAAGATGTCCCGTATAAGGAATATCTTGATCTTGCCATCGTGTATTATGTGCTGCTGGAGATGGATGAATATGGAATGGCCTCTATGATGGTGAGAAGAGAACATCTTAAGATGTGGAAGGTATCGGAGGAGGATATTTATTATCGGGCATGCAAGAATACACAGAAATTATTACCATATGATTTTTCGACAATGCGTTCTGTGATCATGGAACTTCTGGAAATTGGAAGAGAAATAGAAGAACAGACGGGGAAAATGTATATTCTAAGTAATGTTATGAGAAGTTACGGAGCATGTGCGATGATGTATCCGGATCTGCTTAGAAAAATTGGCGAAGAATTGGAAGAAAACTATTATATACTTCCAAGCAGCGTACATGAGACGATCATCGTGGCAGAAAGCGAAGCTCCTGGGAAGGAAGAATTGTGTGAGATGATTGAAGAAATCAATGAGACGCAGGTAGAAGAGGAAGAAGTGCTTTCGAACAGAGCATATTATTATGAATGTGATACGGGAAAACTGCTCTTTTAAGTAAGAAAAGTAGAAAAAGTGAAGGAAATGCGAGAAAAGTCGAAAGCATTTCCTTTACTTTAGTTCAAAGATGTGTTAATATGACTAAGGCAATTTCATATGGTAATTGTATACGCACCCGTAGCTCAGGGGATAGAGCACCGCCCTCCGGAGGCGGGAGCGGCGGTTCGAATCCGCCCGGGTGTGTACTTTTTTTACTATTTTCTATCGCCATGTGTTCATAATGAACTGTCGGTGGCGGGTCTTGTATGGAGGGAGTCTTATGAAAGTAAAGATTCATGAGGTTCTGACAAGGAAGAACAGATATAAAAGACTGGTATTTATTCTGGTGTTGTTTTCGCTTGTTCTACTTGTAGGAATTCTCGGATTCGGACTCACTAAAGAGAAAGAAAAGAAAGTACAGAAGACAGAACAATTCGTCAGTTCACAGAAAGTAGTTCTGGTAAACGGTGGCTGCGAAAATATGCAGACGAATCCACTGAAAGAAGAGACGGATGAACAGATGATAAAGGCAGTAAAAGATTACTATACAGAAAAGAAGGCCGATACGGAATTTGTGGAGATGTATGATCATTTTAAAATCTATACAAAATCCGGAAAGTACAAAGATACATATGTGGCGTTCGTCAGATATGATATGAAGATCAAAGATATATATACAGAGGTTCCCGGACTTGGAACATTGTATGTCAAAAAGGATTCTCAGGGAAATTACCAGATAACTCAGCAAGTAAAGAAAAAAGAAATCCGGGAATATATTAACCGGATCGCAGAACATGAAGACGTACAGGCTCTGATGAATCAGACGCATGAGTCTTATCAGAAAGCAGTTGGTTCAGACGCACTTTTGAAGGAGGCGCTGGATGATCTGAAGGATGCATATGAGAATTCCATAGGAAATTAGAAAACTCTGGAAATATCAGATATCATAAAAGGATGAATGGAGGAGATACAAAGTGAAGAAAATCATTGATTATATTGCAGAAGAACTTGCGGATGCATTTGAAAAAGCAGGTTATGACAGAGCTTACGGAAAAGTAACATTATCAAATCGTCCGGATCTTTGTGAATACCAGTGTAACGGTGCAATGGTGGGAGCAAAAGCTTATAAAAAGGCACCGTTCATGATCGCAGAGGATGTAGTTGCCCTGTTAAAGGACAGCGCATGTATGGAAGAGGTAGAGGTTGTAAAGCCGGGATTTATCAATATCAGACTGAAAAAAGCATTTGTTGCAGATTATCTGAACCAGATGGAAGAAGCAGAAAATCTTGGTATTCAGAAGGCAGAGAACCCTGAGATGATCGTTGTGGATTACGGCGGACCGAATGTGGCAAAACCACTGCATGTAGGACATCTGCGTTCTGCAATTATCGGGGAAAGCGTTAAACGTATTGCGAGAAAAATGGGACATGAGGTTCTTGGAGATATCCATCTTGGCGACTGGGGATATCAGATGGGACTGATCATCACAGAGTTAAAAGAAAGAAAACCAGAGCTGCCATATTTTGATGAATCTTTTGAAGGAGAATATCCAAAAGAAGCACCGTTTACTATCAGCGAGTTGGAAGAGATCTATCCAACAGCAAGTGGTAAGGCGAAAGAAGATGATGCTTACAGAGAGAATGCATTACATGCAACATATCTGTTACAGAATGGACATAGAGGATATCGTGCAATCTGGAATCATATTATCAATGTATCTGTATCTGATCTGAAAAGAAATTATGCAAATCTAAATGTAAGTTTTGATCTCTGGAAGGGAGAGTCTGATGCACAGGCATATATTCCTGACATGATCGATAAGTTGAAAAAAGACGGATTTGCACATGAAGATCAGGGGGCTCTGGTTATTGATGTGCAGGAGGAGACTGACACAAAAGAGATTCCTCCATGTATGATTCAGAAATCAGATGGAGCTTCACTGTATGGGACAACCGATCTTGCTACGCTGGTACAGCGTGTCGAAGATTATCATCCGGATAAGGTTATCTATGTTGTTGATAAACGTCAGGAACTTCATTTTACACAGGTATTCCGTTCTGCGAAAAAGACAGGAATCGTTCCGGCAGAGACTGAATTGAAATTCCTTGGATTTGGCACTATGAATGGAAAAGATGGTAAGCCGTTTAAGACAAGAGAAGGCGGAGTTATGCGCCTGGAGACACTGATTTCGGAAACTGCGGAGAAGATGTATAAGAAAATTTCTGAAAATCATGCGATTGAAGAAGAAGAAGCAAGAAAGACAGCTAATATGATCGGAGTAGCTGCACTTAAATACGGAGATCTTTCAAATCAGGCATCAAAAGATTATGTTTTTGATGTGGACAGATTTATTTCATTTGAAGGTAATACTGGTCCGTATATTCTCTATACGATCGTTCGTATTAAATCAATCCTGCATAAATATCAGGCACAGGGAAACAGCCTGGATGGATTAAAGGTACAGGAAGCACATGCGGACTGCGAGAAAGCACTGATGCTTGAAGCAGCTAAATATAACGATGTGATCGCAAATGCGTTCCAGGACCTTGCACCGCATAAGATCTGTGCATATATTTATGATCTTGCAAATGCATTTAACCGTTTCTATCATGAGACAAAGATTCTGGGTGAAGAAAACGCTGAGAAACAGAAGAGTTATATTGCACTTCTGAAAGTAACAAAAGATGTACTGGAAGGATGTATTGACGTACTTGGATTTGAAGCACCGGAAAGGATGTAAGTAGGATGACAGAGAAATTATTTTATGAGGACAGTCACAGAACCGAATTTACAGCAAAAGTAATTTCCTGTGAAGAAGCAAAGGATGGCTACCGTGTGGTACTGGACCAGACGGTATTCTTCCCGGAAGGCGGCGGTCAGTATGCAGATACAGGAGTTCTGGGAACCGTGAACGTTACAGATGTGCATGAAAAAGACGATGTGATCTATCATTATACGACTGCACCATTGGAAGTGGGAAGTATTGTGACCGGAAAGATCAACTGGGAAGAACGTTTTGAAAAGATGCAGCAGCATACCGGGGAGCATATTGTATCCGGTATCGTGCATGAAAGATTTGGATATAACAATGTCGGTTTTCATCTGGGGGCCGATTACTGTACAATGGATTTTGATGGTACGATCAGTAAAGAACAGTTGAAAGAGATTGAGGCAGCGGCAAATGAGGCAGTATATCAGGATCTTGAAATCGAGATTCTTTATCCGTCGAAGGATGAGCTGAAAGATATGGATTATCGCAGCAAGATCGAGATTGAGGGTCAGGTACGTATTGTAAAGATCCCAGGTTATGATGTGTGTGCATGCTGTGCGCCACATGTGAAGACGACCGGTGAGATCGGAGTTGTCAAGCTGGTAAGCATGGCCAATTATAAAGGTGGTGAGCGTATCACAATGCTCTGCGGAAGACGTGCAATGCGGGATTATGAGAAAAAAGATGCCATGACAAAAGAAATCTCGGCACTGTTATGTGCAAAAGAATATGAAGTGGCAGATGCGGTTGGTAAGCTTAAAGATGAGCAGACACGTATGAAGAGCCAGATCGCAGAATTACAGCAGAAACTCCTGGAATTTCGTGTGGCAGAGATTCCAGTAGAAGAGAAGATTGTGACTGTATTCGACAGCGCATTGTCCGGTAATCTTCCAAGAGAAATGATGAACAGGCTGCTTGATAAAGACGCAGTGATCTGTGCGGTATTTGCCGGAACAGATACGGACGGTTATCGATATGTAATCGGAAGCAGGAGTGAGGATGTACGCCCGATCAGCAAAGCATTAAACGTCGCGTTTGAAGGACGCGGTGGTGGAAAGCCGGAGATGGTTCAGGGATCTGTGAAGGGAACCGGTAAGGCTATGAAAGAATTGCTTATGCAGTATAAGTAATCGTGTGAATCATAAAGAAACTACCAGACAATAAAATCCGCAGTGTAGTATGTAACACAAATTTGTTTGCAGGAACATAAAAAGATATTTATGTTACATACTACACTGCGGATTCTGCTTTATAAATTGTCATGCACTCGTAAGAAACGGCTCAGACTATGCGCACTATTTTCTGTGACTTTGAATGATCAGACGGACGGTTCGATAAAGAAATGGCTTGTACTTTTCGATAGATACAGGTTCTTCAAACAGTATAGAATTGTATCCGGTGGAACCAGCCAATTCCAGAATAGTGAATAGCATAATGTCAATATCCTGATATTCGTGTTCATCGGCTTCTACCAGCTCCAGGTATCGTTCATAGAAGATTTTGTCACCTTCGTCTTCGGCCCAGAAAGCAGATTTTAATGCACCCATTACAAGATTTTTTGAAATAAAGTTCAGCAAAGGCTTATTATTTACTAAAATATTAATGATGTCATCAATGATAAAAATCAGCTGGTCTTCAAGTCCGGTGATGCCGGAGTGTTCCAGAGCAATTGCCGCATGATCAAATAATTCTTTGGTTTTGTGAGCGATCAGCTTATTTTTGATGTCATACTTATCTTTAAAATACAGATAGAAAGTTCCTTTCGCTACACCTGCTTTTTCAACAATGTCAGAAATGGCGGTTGAATTGATCCCTTTGGTGGTAAATAATTCATATGCAGTGCGAAAGAGTGCTTCCTTTTTCTTTTTTTTATTTTCCTCGACTCTTCCCATGAGTAATCAGACTTCCTTTTATAACTTTTTGTACAAATTGCTTAGAGTAGTTTTGTACAGATACTGAAATAAATATCTCAACATAATAAGTATAGCAAATCAGAAATAAGAAGTCAAACAAAATTGACTGTTGGTCATATTTTCTTCGTATTGCCTTTTTAATAGAATACCGATATAATAGAAATGTTAAATACGTATGAAAAAGGAGATTATACATGGAGGCATATACAAGTTTTGCCGAGGTTTATGATACATTTATGGATAATGTGCCGTATGAAGAATGGGCGGATTATCTGGAAGACAGATTAAAAGAATACGGAGTAAAAGACGGACTGGTTCTGGAACTGGGATGCGGGACCGGAAGTATGACAGAACTCCTGGCTGAAAAAGGGTATGATATGATCGGAGTAGATAATTCCGAAGATATGCTGGAGATTGCCATGGAGAAAAGGATTGAGAGTGGCCATGATATCCTTTATCTGTTGCAGAATATGCAGGAGTTTGAACTGTACGGAACTGTGAGAGCAATAGTCAGTGTCTGTGATTGCGTCAATTATGTGACAGAAAAGAATGAACTGCAGGAAGTATTCCGTCTGGTCAATAATTATCTGGATCCGCAAGGTATTTTTATTTTTGATTTTAATACAGAATATAAGTACAGAGAAGTGCTGGGAAATCAGGTAATCGCGGAAGACAGGGATGAATGCAGTTTTATCTGGGAAAATTATTACAATCATACATCAATGATCAATGAATATGAACTGACTTTATTTGTACGTGAGGATGAAGAGGCGTCTCTGTACAGAAAATATCAGGAGAGCCATTTCCAAAAGGCATATACATTGCGGGAAATGCGCGGATTGTTAGAAAAAGCAGGACTGAAATTCGTTGCAGCATATGATGCGTATACGAAGAAAGCACCGATGTATACAAGCGAACGGATTACAGTGATCGCAAGAGAATATGGAAAATAGACAGAAATAATAAAGAAGGGAATACACACATGAAAGATTATATTGTAAGAGCAACAGCAGCGGAAGGGCAGGTAAGAGCCTTTGCTGCGACAACAAAAGAACTGGTAGAAACGGCCAGAGAACATCATAATACCAGCCCGGTTGCGACAGCGGCACTGGGAAGATTACTGACAGCAGGAGCGATGATGGGAAGCATGATGAAAAATGAGACAGATATGCTGACACTGCAGGTAAGAGGAGATGGACCGCTCGGTGGTATCACCGTTACCGCAGACAGTAAAGGTGATGTCAAAGGATATGTTAATAATCCGGATGTTATGCTGCCGCCAAAGAATGGAAAGCTTGATGTGGGAGGTGCTGTTGGAATCGGTCTTTTACAGGTTATAAAAGACATGGGATTAAAGGAACCATATTCCGGACAGACAATTCTTGTATCCAGTGAGATAGCAGAAGATCTGACGTATTATTTTGCCAATTCAGAACAGGTACCATCTTCGGTAGGCCTTGGTGTACTGATGGAAAAAGATAATACGGTAGAATGTGCCGGTGGCTTTATCATTCAGATGATGCCATTTGCCAAAGAAGAGACGATCAGTCAGATTGAAGAAAATTTAAAAAACATAACATCAGTAACAGATCATCTGAAAAAAGGAGAAACACCGGAGCAGATCCTGGAGATTCTGCTGGGAAATCTGGGCCTGGAAATTACAGACACTATGCCGACAAGATTCTATTGTAACTGTTCAAAAGAACGTGTAGAAAAAGCCGTGATCAGTGTTGGAAAGAAAGAAATCCAGGATATGATCGATGAAGGGAAGGATATCGAAGTAAAATGTCATTTCTGTAATACCGCATACAAATATACGGTAGATGAACTGAAAGATATCTTAAAACGTTGTAAACGATAAGGAGAAAGAGTCATGAAAGACGGATTTGTAAAAGCAGCGGCTGCGACTCCGGATATCAGAGTGGCAGATGTTGCTTATAATACAGAAAATATCTGTAAAATGATCGACGAGACAGTTGCAAACGGAGCAAAAGTCATTGTATTTCCGGAGTTGTGTGTGACGGGATATACCTGTAGTGATCTTTTTATGCAGGATATATTACTGAAAGAGGCAAAAGAAGCTTTATTTAAGATTGCAGATTATACAAAAGAAAAGGATGCACTCATATTTATAGGTGTCCCGCTTGCTGTAGACGGAGAACTTTATAATGTTGCGGCTGCGTTAAATCGTGGAAATATTCTGGGACTTACGACAAAGACATTTCTTCCGAATTATGGGGAATTTTATGAGATGCGTCAATTCCGTCCGGGACCGGATATGGCAAGGTGGATTACATTAGATGGAAAGAAAATTCCATTCGGGCCACAGCTCCTATTTGTGGCAGAACAGATGGAGGAACTGGTCGTTTCGGCAGAGATCTGTGAAGATGTGTGGTCTCCGATCCCGCCAAGTACACTTGCAGCAAGAGAAGGTGCTACAGTAATCGTTAACTGTTCGGCAAGCGATGAGACAATCGGTAAGGCGGCTTATCGCGAGAGCCTGATCGAAGGGCAGTCGGCAAGATTGATCTGTGGATACATTTATGCCAATGCCGGAGAAGGAGAGTCTACGACAGATCTGGTATTTGGTGGACATAATATTATTGCAGAGAATGGAACGACACTTGCATCCAGCAATCGTTTCTCAAATGAAGTGATCTATACAGAGATAGATGTAAAACGTTTATTAAGTGAGCGCCGCAAGAATACAACATTCCAGACGGAAAAAGAGAGGACACTGATCCGTATTCCGTTTGAGATCCATGTAGAGGAAACAGAGCTTACAAGAAGATTTGCATCCAGACCATTTGTGCCAAGTGTGATGGCAGAGAGAAACTTGCGTTGTGAAGAAATTCTGACGATTCAGGCTATGGGGCTGAAAAAACGTCTGGCACATGCACATGCCAAAAGTGCAGTCGTTGGTATTTCGGGAGGTCTGGATTCTACGCTGGCACTGTTGGTGTCAGCAAAAGCATTTGACGCATTAGGAATGGATCGTAGTGGAATTGTAGCTGTGACGATGCCTTGTTTTGGAACTACGGACAGAACTTATCAGAATGCATGCAAGATGTCAGTAAAGCTCGGAGCAACACTGCGGGAAATCCCGGTAGGGGCAGCGGTCGAACAGCATTTTAAAGATATCGGGCATGATCCGGAGGATCATAGTGTAACCTATGAAAATTCTCAGGCAAGAGAGAGAACTCAGGTATTGATGGATGTAGCAAATCAGACAGGAGGAATCGTGATCGGAACAGGAGATATGTCCGAACTTGCACTTGGATGGGCAACTTATAACGGAGACCATATGTCTATGTATGGAGTGAATGCATCTGTTCCGAAGACGCTGGTACGTCACCTTGTACATTATTATGCAGATACCTGCGAAGATCAGGAGTTGAAAGAAGTACTGTACGATGTGCTGGATACACCGGTCAGCCCGGAACTCCTTCCGCCAAAAGACGGTGAGATTGCGCAGAAGACAGAAGATCTGGTCGGCCCTTATGAATTACATGATTTTTTCTTATATTACCTGTTGAGATTCAGCTATGAACCAAGTAAGATCTACCGTATCGCACGTTATGCATTTGAGGGTGAATATGATGATGCAACCATCTACAAATGGTTATACACATTCTGCAGAAGATTCTTTATCCAGCAGTTCAAACGCTCCTGTCTGCCGGATGGCCCGAAGGTTGGAACCGTGGCATTATCTCCTAGAGGAGACTGGAGAATGCCGAGTGATGCTTGCTCGGAAGTGTGGCTGCGGGATTTGGAGAAGGTGAATCCGGAAGTGTATAGAAGCACCGGAAAATCAAGGCTTATATTATAATTTTCCGATTATACGTAAAGGTTATAAAAAATAGCCGTTCTAGTGAATGTGGAGTGTGTTTAGAAACAGTTAGAGCGTCAAAATAACCGTTAAAGGAATGTAGTGAACTTGTTTGAGTCCCTAAGGGACGAGTTGTGAACGTAATTCCTTTGTTTTTAGGTTATTTTGGCGCTCTTACTGTTTCTTAGTGCACGGAACCTGAACAAGAATGACTATATACTGTGTTCTTCAAGGACCGAGAGGCCAACTCTGTTAATCAATTAAATAGAAACTAATCTAATTTCAACCCTTTGAATAAATCCCCAAGACTTGTACCGATCTCTTCAGCCTTCGGGATCTCTACATGGATTTCTTCTTCCTCTTTTTTCTCTTCTTCGAGAGCTTTCATACTCAGGCTGATCTTGCCATCTTTTATTCCGATGATCTTTACAGTTACTTCGTCTCCGACATTTAATACATCAGCAGGTGATTTGATTCGTTTTAAGCTGATCTGGGAAATGTGTACCAGACCGGAGAGACCGTCGCCGAGATCTACAAATGCTCCGTAATTCTGAAGGCTTTCTACAGTGCCTGTTACGATGCTTCCAACTTTGACAGCGGCAATCTTAGCTTCTCTTTCCTTTCTTGCTTTTTCCTGGAGAATCTCGCGTGCAGAGAGTACGAGACGGTTATTTGCTTCATCTACATCGATGACTTTGACTTCAATATCTTTTAACAGGTAAGTTTCAAGATCTTCGATATAGGAGAGAGATAATCTGGATGCCGGGATGAATCCACGCAAACCTTCAACCATGGCAATGGCGCCGCCATTTACAATCCCTTCTACTTTTACAGGAAGGACAGTACCTTTTTCCATGTAAGATTTTACTACATTCCATGGATTTGCATCGTCAAAATGTTCCTCAAGATCAGCCATTGTAACAGGTGTTCCTTCGTTCTGTGTTTCTTCGTGTAATAATTCTTCGCTCATAGTATTAAGTTCCCTTCTTATTATTAAGAACATAATCGAAAATGTTCTTTTATACTGTCTTAAGTATAGCATAGAAGTATAATATTGTTCAAAGAAAAATACGAAATACATAGAAATAAAGGTTGACGAATTCTTAAAAAGATGGCAAGCTTAATACTTAAGAGATGATATAAAAAGGGATGTGAAAGAGAAAATATGGCTAAGAAAGCAGGAAAAATATACGTTGTGGGACATAAGAATCCCGATACGGATTCCATCTGTTCAGCAATTGCCTATGCAAATTTAAAAAGAGAAATAACCGGTAATGATTATATTGCAAAAAGAGCCGGTCAGATAAATGAAGAGACACACTATGTATTACAGAAATTTGGAGTGAAGGTTCCAAATCTTTTGGAGAATGTCAAATTACAGGTAAAAGATATGGATATCCACCAGATAGATGGTGTAGGACCGAATGTATCTTTGAAAGATACATGGACGAAGATGAAGGAGAATAACATCAAGACACTTCCGATTTTAAGAGATGAAGAGCTCCTGGGTGTTATTTCAACCGGAGACATTGCGACATCTTATATGGATGTATATGATAATATGATCCTTTCCAAAGCAAGAACGCAGTATCGTAACATCATGAATACACTGGATGGAGAGATGGTAACCGGTAACGAACATGGATATTTTACAAAAGGAAAAGTAGCAATCGGTGCATCAAGTCCGGAGCTTATGCAGGAATTTATAGAAAAAGATGATCTGGTGATCCTTGGAAACCGTGTAGAATCACAGATGTGTGCACTTGATATTGATGTAAGCTGTATGGTAGTCTGCCAGAATGCGGAAGTATCCGAAGAAGTGATCAAACGTGCAGATGAACAGAGTACGGTAATCATCAGTACACCGCACGATACATTTACGGCAGCCAGACTGATCAACCAGAGCGTTCCGGTCAAGCGCTTTATGACGAAGACACCACTTACTTGTTTCCATATGAGTGATTATGTGGAAGATATTAAGGAAGTTATGGCAAAGAAGAAATACCGTGATTTCCCGATTATCGACCGGCATGGGAAGTTTAAAGGATTCGTATCAAGACGTCGTTTCTTAAATGTAAGTAAAAAGAAAGTGATCTTGGTGGATCATAACGAGAAGAATCAGGCAGTAGACGGTATCGAGGAAGCTGAGATCGTGGAGATCATTGATCATCACAGACTGGGAAATATCGAGACGATGGGACCTGTATTTTTCAGAAACCAGCCGGTAGGATGTACGGCAACGATCGTATATCAGATGTATAAAGAAAACGACGTAGAGATCACACCAACGATTGCAGGACTTCTGTGTTCGGCAATCATTTCCGATACACTGTTATTCCGCTCGCCGACCTGCACATCGCTGGATGAAAAAGTTGCAAAGAAACTTGGAAAGATTGCAGGAATCAATCTGGAAGAACAGGCACAGGCAATGTTCAAGGCAGGAAGCAGTCTTGCAGGAAAGACAGCAGAAGATATCTGTTTCCAGGATTTCAAGCAGTTTACAGTAAATGATATGGTATTTGGCGTGGGACAGCTGAATTCGATGAGTAAAGAAGAACTGCAGGAAGTGAAAGAGATGCTGACTCCATATCTGCCGGAAGTACTGGAGAAAAATGGAGTACAGATGGTATTCTTTATGCTGACGGATATTCTGGATGAATCGACAGAACTATTGTGCTGCGGCGCAAAAGCGAAAGAGTATATCATTGATGCATTCGATCTGAAAGAAGACAGCGAAAAGATGATCTTAAAGGGAGTTGTATCCAGAAAGAAACAGCTGATACCGACTCTGGTAAGTGAATTACAGCAGTAGAAAAAAGCGGGGGAAAAAGACATGGCAAAGCAGATCTGGAAACCGGGAAATATGCTGTATCCGCTCCCGGCCGTGATGGTAAGTACCGCAGATAAATCCGGTAAATCGAACATCATAACGGTTGCGTGGACCGGAACGGTATGTACGAATCCGGCAATGCTGTACATATCCGTAAGACCGGAGCGATATTCGTACGATCTTCTGAAAGACAGCGGAGAGTTCGTAGTAAATCTGACAACTGAAAAGTTAAAAAAGGCAACAGACTGGTGCGGAGTACGCTCCGGTCGTGATGTTGATAAATGGAAAGAGATGCATCTGACAGCCGGCAGAGCATCAAAGCTTGACTATGCACCGATCATAGAAGAATGTCCGGTGAACATTGAGTGTAAAGTAACCGAGATCAAAGAACTCGGCTCACATCATATGTTTCTGGCTAAAGTAGAGGCTGTTCAGGTAAGAGAAGAATATCTGGATGAAAAGGGAAGATTACAGCTTGGAAAAGCCGGTCTTCTGGCGTATTCTCATGGAGAATATCTGACATTGGGAGATTCACTTGGAACATTTGGATGGAGCGTCAGAAAAGCTTCTGTATCGAGAAAGAATAAGAAGAATGCAGAAAAGAAGCCGGTATCGAAAAAGAATAAGAAGAGTAAAGGAAAGAAAGCGGTACCGGGAAAACGTAAGAAATAATATAGAAAAATATAAGGTAAAGCAAGGCGTCAGAATTCTGGCGCCTTTTGTATACCAAAGTATGCAAGAGGAAAATATCAATGGCAGCTTTTTTGTATTGCAGTAAGGTCAGAAAAAGAACCCGGGTATGAAATTCCCTGCCCCTGCATATAGTAAAATGAAATAATGCTATGCGGGTGTGACATGAAATCAAATATCGATTGCAAATCAGATATAACATACAAACGACGGACCAGGATGAAAATGGCGGGAATTTTGCTGATTTATATATTAGGCATCTATTTACTTCTGACAAAGATGGTGCAGTTGGAAGATGAGGCTGTTGTGGGAGTGAAAAAAACTCATAAGGAACTGTCAGAAACTGCCCATTCAAGTAATGAAAAGGCCATTCAGTATGTAGCATCGAATATGATAAAAGAGGCCCCTAAGATTGCAATCACATTTGACGACGGACCAAGCTCGGCATGGACACCGAAACTACTGGATGGATTAAAAGAGCGGAATGTAAAAGCAACATTTTTCCTGATCGGGGAAAATGCAGAAAATACGCCGGAACTTGTAAAGAGAGAATCGGAAGAAGGGCATCTGGTCGGCAATCATACGTATCACCATGTAGAAATCACACGTGTACCGGATGAGACGGCAAAAGAAGAAATTCTGATGACAAATGAAGTGATTACCGGGATCACAGGAGAAGAAGTCTCTTATATGCGACCACCGTTCGGAGCCTGGCAGAAGAAGCTGGAGTGGGAACTGGATGTTATGCCTGTGATGTGGACGATAGATCCTCTGGACTGGACAACGAATAATGAAGATGAAATTGTCAATAAAGTAGTGACGCAGGCAAAGGAAAATGATATCATTTTATTGCACGACTGTTATGAGTCCAGTGTGAATGCGGCACTGCGTATTGTAGATATCCTGCAGAAGGAAGGATTTGAATTTGTAACGGTTGATGAACTCATTATGAATTAGATTCAAAACGCAGAATTTAAGAATCAGATCTGATGAATGAAAATTTACATAGATAAATGGAGATGAAAGAATGGATTTATTTGATTATATGCGGGAGCAGAACATGGAAAAAGAGGCACCGCTTGCATCCAGACTGCGCCCGACCACATTAGAGGAAGTAGTCGGACAGCAGCACATTATCGGAAAGGACAAATTACTTTACAGGGCGATCAAGGCTGACAAATTAAGTTCGGTTATTTTCTACGGTCCTCCGGGAACAGGAAAGACCACACTCGCCAAAGTCATTGCCAATACGACCAGTGCGGAATTTACCCAGATCAACGCAACGACTGCGGGTAAAAAGGACATGGAAGAAGTGATAAACAAAGCAAAAGAAATGCAGGGAATGTACCGGAAGAAGACAATCCTGTTCGTGGATGAGATCCATAGATTCAATAAGGGACAGCAGGATTATCTGCTGCCGTTTGTAGAAGACGGTACGATCATTCTGATCGGCGCAACGACAGAGAATCCGTATTTTGAAGTGAATGGGGCGTTGCTTTCCAGATCGAGCATCTTTGAATTACAGCCGCTTGCCAAAGAAGACATCAAGACACTGATCACAAGGGCAGTCTATGATACGGTAAAAGGTATGGGAAGTTACCAGGCAGTGATCGATGAAGATGCACTGGAATTTCTTGCAGACATTTCCGGAGGAGATGCCAGAAGTGCATTGAATGCAGTCGAACTTGGAATCCTGACGACAGAACGAAGTGCAGACGGAAAGATTCACATCACACTGGATGTTGCATCCGAATGCATTCAGAAACGTGTAGTCAAATACGATAAGACCGGGGATAATCATTATGATACGATCTCTGCATTTATCAAAAGTATGCGTGGCTCCGATCCAGATGCGGCAGTGTATTATCTTGCGAAAATGTTATACGCAGGAGAAGATATCAAGTTCATAGCCAGACGTATCATGATCTGCGCATCGGAAGATGTCGGAAATGCAGATCCGATGGCACTTACGGTTGCCGTATCTGCTTCCCAGGCAGTCGAACGAATCGGTATGCCGGAAGCACAGATCATTCTTTCTCAGGCAGTCACGTATGTAGCAACTGCACCAAAGAGTAATGCCGCATGCAATGCAATCTTTGATGCAATGGCAAGCGTGAAACGCACAAAGACAACGGTTCCGTCACACCTGCAGGATGCCCACTATAAAGGAGCCCAGAAACTGGGACACGGCATCGGATATAAATATGCACATAATTATCCGCACAATTATGTAGAACAACAGTATCTCCCGGACGAGATCGTCGGAGAAAAATTCTATGTACCAAGCGAGAATGGGCATGAGAAGGAGATTAAAGAGTGGATGAGTTATATCCGGGAAGATCAGTGAGTTGCTGTTTAATGCAGTATCGTGGTTTACCCCGGTCCATGAGAAAGACTTGGTATTCTGCTTCGGGCTAAGATTCTACGATGAAGAAGTTATAAGGGCGTCAGAATTTTCTAAAAGCACCCGGCCTAGGAGTCAAACTCGCCATACGGCTCAAACAGTGACTCCTATTCCGGGTAATGACCGCTTCATGCATTAAATATCCTTTATAGTTCCATCAATCCCAATCGTCACCACCTGCCAAGGAATGAACTTCCCGCTTGCTTTTAACGCTTCTGTAGCGGCATGCTCCAGTCCTCCGCAGCAAGGAACTTCCATACGGACGATAGTAAGACTTTTGAAATCATTATGCTTGATGATCTCGGTTAATTTCTCCGTATAATCAACTGCATCCAGCTTCGGACATCCAATCAGTACAACGTGATTCTTAATGAACTGGTTGTGGAAGTTGCCATATGCATATGCCGTGCAGTCGGCTGCGATCAGCAGATTTGCATTCTGGAAATATGGTACGCTCAGCGGAGCAAGCTTGATCTGGACCGGCCACTGACGAAGCTGACTTTCCATGGAGTAAGCGGTCGGTGTACTTCCTGACATATTATTAGAAGCACTTGCATCATTATTATGAGTGTGTTCAACCGAACGTGCCATAGAACCCGGACATCCACCATGAGGAGCAGTGTGTTGAATTTCACGAGCCATAGAACCCGGACATCCACCATGATGTGGAGCTGGTGCATCATTATCGTGAGCATGTGCTTTTTTTGCATCAAGGTGTTTCTTAAGTGCTTCCGGTCCTTTGGCGGAAAGATGTGCTTTTACTGCATCATCATCATAAGCATCCGCTTCACGTTCTTCAAATGTGATTGCATTTGTCGGACAGGCCGGCAGACAGTCACCAAGGCCATCGCAAAAATCATCGCGCATTAATCGGGCTTTTCCATCAACCATCTGAATGGCACCTTCGTGACAGGCGTTGGCACATGCACCGCATCCGTTACATTTTTCTTCATTTATATGGATTATTTTTCTGATCATAATGATTCTCCTTTTCTTAAAAAATAGAAATATGTTTAAAATGGTATCAGTTGTTTTGCAGGTATTAGTGTACTATAAAGAAGAAAAAGAATGTTGTTGGAATAACAACAAAAATAAAAATAATTACAATACCGCAATTAAGATGTCCGTAATGTATCTGAAATAATGGATGTTAAGTATGGAAAAATGACAGAAGAATGTGTTAAAATTTTTCACAGAGCTGATATTTCTGCAAGCAAAATACAAAAATCAGAAACAGAAGCATTATAATTTGAAAAATATAATATAGGAAAAGAGGAAGATATATGGCACAGATTTATGCATCGAAAACAAATGAAATTCAGAAGTATGAGACAGAGCATGAGAATGAAGTACGTCATCTGGCCGGGGAATGTATGGTCCTTTTGGAGAATGACGGTGTATTACCATTTTCAGATAAGATAAAAAAGATTGCATTATATGGAACGGGAGCCAGACATACGGTGAAAGGAGGAACAGGATCCGGAGATGTCAATGTAAGAAAAACAGTTTCAATCGCACGGGGATTAGAAGAAGCCGGATTTGAGATCGTGACAGAAGACTGGCTTGACAGATACGACCGGGATCTGGAAGAGGCGCAGAAAACATATTTGAAAAAATTAAAAGATATGTCAGATGAGACGGGAGAGCCATCGGTAATCCTTGGGTTCAAACATCCGTTTCAGGAACCGGAGCAGCCAATTGTCGAAGAGACAGATATCAAAGAGGCAGATGCGGCCATTTATGTGCTTGCAAGAAATTCCGGAGAGGGAAAAGACCGGCGGGCAGAAAAAGGAGATTATTATCTGAGTGACAGAGAATTGCAGAACATCCGGTTTATGACGGAAAATTATTCGAATTGTGTTGTATTATTGAATACAGGAGGCGTGATAGATCTGACAGAATTGCGGAAGATTTCCGGAGTGCAGGCAATCCTTCTGACCGGACAGACTGGAAATATGGGTGGCCATGCAGTGGCGGATGTCTTGATGGCTAAAACAGTTCCGTCAGGAAAATTAACAGATACATGGGCAAGATCTTATGATGACTATCCGTCATCGAGAACTTTCAGTTACCGCGATGACAATCTGGATGATGAATACTATAGTGACGGGATTTATGTCGGATATCGTTATTTTGATACATTTGGAATCATGCCGTTGTATTGCTTTGGGTATGGAAAAGGATACACGGATTTCTCATTGGTGACCAAAGAAGTGACCGCAGATGAAAAGCTGGTAAAGGTAGAAGTGGAAGTGACAAATATCGGTAAGGTATATCCGGGAAAAGAAGTCGTACAAGTTTATTATTCGGCACCGGATGGAGTTATGGAAAAACCAACACAGGAGCTTGCAGGATTTGCCAAGACAAAGCTTCTCATGCCGGGAGAAAAAGAAGTGGTAACAGTTACATTTGCGACAGAAGATATGGCATCTTATGACAGTTATGATGCAGCATGGGTCATGGAGGAAGGCGAGTATACGATTCGTGTGGGGAACAGTTCACGTACAACGGAAGTAGCCGCGATCATAGATCTGGATGAAACAGTTCAGACGGTTCTTTTAAAGAATGTGATGAAGGATAAGGAATTTGTAAAAGAGATTCACCATATGGTCCCAATCTTTGACCTGGAACTGGATGACACACCATTTATGCGCCCGATATTGATCTATGCGGAAAACTTTAAGAAAAAGATCATGGAATATGAAGTGATACGTACTACGCTGGAAGATAAAAGACCGGACGAGATATTAACACTGGAGGATGTGAAGAAGGGGGCAGCATCACTCGAAGAATTGGTTGCACAGCTTGCGGTAGAAGAGATGGCCGATCTTTGTGTCGGAACCGAACGACTGGAAGAAGGAGGCAATGTAATCGGGTCATCTTCTGCATGTGTGCCGGGAGCAGCAGGGGATACGACGTCGGCACTGATCGAGAAGCGGAAGATCCCGAATCTGATCCTTGCAGATGGACCGGCAGGATTACGGTTACAGACACATTTTAAAACGGATAAAGAAGGCAATAAATTACCGGGTGGGGAACAGTTCGGAATGGAAATTGCACCGTTTGCGAAAGAGCAGCCGGAAGGAGCGCAGGATTATTACCAGTACTGTACGGCAATCCCGATTGCGACGACACTTGCGCAGTCATGGGATGTGGATCTTATCAAGAGAATGGGTGAGATTGTCGGAGAAGAGATGGAACAGTTTCATATTCACCTGTGGCTGGCACCGGGCATGAATATTCACAGAAATCCATTGTGTGGAAGAAACTTTGAATATTATTCGGAAGATCCACTGCTTACCGGACTGTGTGCGGCAGCCGATACAAAGGGTGTACAGTCTTACAAAGGACATGGAACGACGATCAAGCATTTTGCGGCAAATAATCAGGAAGACAACCGTATGTTCACGAACGCACATATCAGCGAACGTGCATTAAGAGAAATCTATCTGAAAGGATTCGAAATTGCGGTGAAGACAGCACAGCCATATGCGATCATGACATCGTATAATCTGATCAATGGAACACATGCCGCCAATCATTATGACATGCTTCAGAATGTAGCGCGTGATGAATGGGGATTTGAAGGCTTTATTATGACAGACTGGTATACGTCTCAGGATACGACGGCACTTGGAATGGTATCAGAAAGCGGGAAATACAGCTATTCCGATGGTGTACAGTGCATTAAGGCAGGAAATGATCTTCAGATGCCAGGGTGCAGGAAAAATGTAGAGGATATTGTAGACGGCGTAAAAAATGGAAGGATTACCAAAGCGGATCTCCAGAGATGTGCAAAACATATCCTTGGAATTGCGTTAAAAACAATATAAACGAAAAAGAATAAAGTGATTAACAGGCAGACAATATATTATAAGTAGTCTGCCTGTTTGCGTTGATGTGCATTCGAAAGAAGTGGTAATCAGAAGGTTTTTTACATTTTCTAAAAAATATCTAAACAGTGTTGACAAAAATATGTGAGAGTGCTATCTTAATAGTCGAAAGGTGTTAGCACTCAGATAAAAAGAGTGCTAATAACCAGAAACCGAAAGGAGGAGGTACCGGTGATAAATCATGAAGAGATGAGTGAAAGAAAACTGAAAATACTTCATGCAATCATCCAGAATTATCTGGAGACAGGTGAACCGGTTGGTTCCAGAACGATTTCCAAGTACACGGATCTGAATCTTAGTTCAGCAACGATCCGTAATGAGATGGCAGATCTGGAAGAGATGGGATATATCATCCAGCCTCATACGTCGGCAGGACGTATTCCTTCGGATAAAGGATACAGGCTCTATGTAGATATGCTGATGGAGGAGAAAGAGCAGGAGCTGAATGAGATGCAGGATCAGATGCTTGACAAAGCAGATAAGATGGATCAGCTTTTGAAACAGGCAGCAAAGGTTCTTGCAACGAATACCAACTATGCAACGATGGTTTCGACTCCGATGAACAATTCAAACAAGATTAAGTTCATCCAGTTATCTATGGTAGATGAGGAACAGGTGATCGCAGTCATCGTACTGGGAGGCAATGTGATCAAGAATAAGATCATTAACATTGATGAGCCGATCAGCAATGAGAATCTGTTAAAGCTGAATATGCTGCTGAATACAACACTCAACGGCATGTCGATCGAAGAAATCAACCTGGGATTGATCGCCAGATTAAAGGAGCAGGCAGGAATCCACAGTCAGGTAGTCGGATATGTACTGGATGCAGTTGCAGATGCGATTCATGTAGATGATGATATGCAGATCTACACAAGCGGTGCGACGAACATTTTCAAATATCCGGAGCTGAGTGATAACCAGAGCGCACAGGAAATCATCAGTGCATTTGAAGAAAAACAGCAGTTATCCGAACTGGTTACACAGACCCTGGCACAGGATGAGAATACCGGCATTCAGGTATATATCGGAGATGAGACTCCGGTACAGACTATGAGAGACTGCAGTGTCGTAACTGCAACCTACGAACTGGGTGATGGTATGAAGGGAACGATAGGAATTATCGGACCGAAACGTATGGATTATGAACATGTTTTAAAATCTATGAAACGTCTCCAGACAGAACTGGATCAGATGTTCCATAAGAATGATAGAAAGGTGGAATAACCCTTGGAAAATAAGCAGGAAAAAAGCCAGGAAGATATGGTAAAAGAAGCTGTAGAAGAGGCAAAAAAATCCGCTGCTGAAGCAAAAGAAGCAGAGACAGATACAGACGAGACAACAGAAACTTCTGAAAAAGTGGAAAACGAAGAAGCCGAAGAGACAGCGAAAGATACAGAAAAGAAATCTGGCAAAAAATTATTTGGCAAGAAAAAAGATAAAAAAGACGAGAAGATCGAAGAGCTTACAGATAAGCTTACCCGTCAGATGGCAGAGTTTGATAACTTCCGCAAACGTACAGAAAAGGAAAAATCCCAGATGTACGAAGTTGGAGCGAAAGATATCATAGAGAAGATTCTTCCAGTTGTAGACAACTTTGAAAGAGGTCTGGATGCAGTGAAGGAAGAAGACAAAGAAGATCCGTTCGTTCAGGGAATGGAGAAGGTGTATAAACATCTGCTTACCACTCTGGAAGGAATCGAGGTTAAGCCTATTGAAGCAGTAGGCCAGCCGTTTGATCCGAATTTCCACAACGCAGTGATGCATGTGGAAGATGAAAACTTCGGTGAGAATATTGTTGCCGAGGAATTTCAGAAGGGCTACACATACCGTGATTCAGTTGTAAGACACAGCATGGTAAAAGTAGCAAACTAGAAACAAGAACATTCACAATTATCAGAATAAAAAATCATACAGGAGGAAATTTATCATGGGTAAAATTATAGGTATTGATTTAGGAACAACAAACAGCTGTGTAGCCGTAATGGAAGGTGGACAGCCAACAGTTATCGCCAACACAGAAGGCGCAAGAACAACACCATCTGTAGTAGCATTTACAAAGACAGGTGAGCGTCTTGTCGGAGAACCTGCAAAACGTCAGGCAGTAACAAACGCAGAGAGAACAATCTCTTCTATCAAGAGAGAGATGGGAACCGACTACAAGGTAACAATTGAAGATAAGAAATATTCTCCACAGGAGATTTCAGCAATGATCCTTCAGAAACTGAAAGCAGATGCAGAAGGATACCTCGGAGAGAAAGTAACAGAGGCTGTTATCACAGTACCTGCTTACTTCAACGATGCTCAGCGTCAGGCAACAAAAGATGCAGGTAAGATTGCAGGACTTGATGTAAAACGTATCATCAACGAGCCAACAGCAGCAGCTCTTGCATATGGTCTTGACAATGAAAAAGAACAGAAGATCATGGTATATGACCTTGGTGGTGGTACATTCGACGTATCTGTTATCGAGATCGGTGACGGAGTTATCGAAGTATTATCTACAGCCGGTAACAACAGACTTGGTGGAGATGACTTCGACCAGAAGATTACAGACTACATGATCGCTGAATTTAAGAAACAGGAAGGTGTTGACTTATCTGCAGATAAGATGGCACTTCAGAGATTAAAAGAAGCAGCTGAGAAAGCTAAAAAAGAACTTTCTTCAGCAACAACAACAAACATCAACCTTCCATTCATCACAGCTACAGCAGAAGGTCCAAAACATTTCGATATGAACCTTACAAGAGCTAAATTTGATGAACTGACACATGATCTTGTACTGAAGACATCTGAGCCGGTACAGAGAGCATTATCAGATGCTGGTATCACAGCTTCTGAACTTGGTCAGGTACTGTTAGTTGGTGGATCTACACGTATCCCTGCAGTACAGGAAGAAGTAAAACGTCTGACAGGTAAAGAGCCAAGCAAATCTCTGAACCCGGATGAGTGTGTAGCACTTGGAGCATCTGTTCAGGGTGGTAAACTTGCAGGAGATACAGGCGCCGGCGACATCCTTCTTCTGGATGTAACTCCACTGTCACTGTCTATCGAGACAATGGGTGGTGTAGCTACTCGTCTGATCGAGAGAAATACAACAATTCCTACAAAGAAGAGCCAGATCTTCTCTACAGCTGCTGATAACCAGACAGCCGTTGATATCAACGTAGTACAGGGAGAAAGACAGTTCGCAAGAGATAACAAATCCCTCGGACAGTTCAGACTGGACGGAATCGCACCAGCTCCACGTGGAATCCCACAGATCGAAGTTACATTCGATATCGATGCAAATGGTATCGTAAATGTATCTGCAAAAGACCTTGGAACTGGAAAAGAACAGCACATCACAATTACAGCAGGATCTAACATGTCTGATGAAGATATCGACAAAGCTGTAAAAGAAGCTGCTGAATTCGAAGCTCAGGACAAGAAACGTAAAGAAGGAATCGATGCTAAGAACGAAGCTGACGCTATGGTATTCCAGACAGAGAAAGCTCTGCAGGAAGTTGGCGACAAGCTTGACGGTGCAGACAAAGCAGCAGTAGAAGCTGACTGCAAAGCTCTGAAAGAATTACTTGAAAAAGCAAATACAGATACTCTTACAGATGAGCAGGTTGCAGAGATCAAAGCAGGTAAAGAAAAACTGACAGAGAGTGCTCAGAAGCTCTTCACAAAGATGTATGAGCAGGCTGGTGCAGCAGCAGGAGCTCAGGGAGCTGATCCTCAGCCAGGAGCTAATGCAGGAGCAGGCCCGGCACCAGAAGGATTCCAGGGCGACGATGTCGTAGACGGAGATTACAAAGAAGTCTAAGAACATTAAGTGAGGAATAGGAAATGGCAGAGTCAAAAAGAGATTACTATGAGGTGCTTGGGGTCAGTAAAGATGCTGACGAAGCAACTTTGAAAAAAGCATACAGACAGGTTGCCAAGAAGTATCACCCGGATATGAATCCGGGTGATGCTGAAGCTGAAAAGAAGTTCAAGGAAGCTTCTGAGGCGTATGCAGTCTTGAGTGATCCGGAAAAACGCCGTCAGTATGATCAGTTTGGTCATGCTGCTTTTGACGGAAGTGCGGGAGCAGGCGGCGGATATGGCGGATTCGACTTTAACGGTGCTGATTTTGGCGACATTTTCGGAGATATCTTCGGAGATCTGTTCGGCGGCGGACGAAGAGGCGGTCGTGCGAACCAGGGACCGATGAAAGGTATGAATATCCGTAAGAGTGTCAGAATCACATTCGAAGAGGCTGTATTCGGATGCGAGAAAGAATTGGACGTTGTATTAAAAGACCCATGTCCGAAATGTAACGGAACAGGTGCCAAACCGGGAACATCTCCGGAGACTTGTCCGAAATGTGGCGGTAAAGGTCAGGTAGTATATACACAGCAGTCATTCTTTGGAACGGTACAGAATGTACAGACCTGTCCGGATTGCCAGGGAACTGGTAAGATTATTAAGGAAAAATGTCCGGATTGCGGTGGAACAGGCTATGTAGCCAGCAAGAAGAAGATATCCGTATCGATTCCTGCAGGTATTGATAATGGCCAGAGTGTCAGAATCCGTGAAAAAGGTGAGCCGGGTGTAAACGGCGGACCAAGAGGAGATCTTCTGGTAGAGGTCGTGGTATCAAGACATCCGATCTTCCAGCGTCAGGATATGCATATCTTCTCAACGGTACCGATTACATTTGCACAGGCGGCGCTTGGTGCGGATATCCGTATCAAGACGGTAGACGGAGAAGTAATCTATACTGTAAAACCGGGAACCAAGACCGATACAAAAGTACGTCTGAAAGGAAAGGGAGTTCCATCTCTTAGAAATGCACAGGTTCGCGGCGATCATTATGTAACGCTTGTTATCCAGACACCGGAACACTTAAGTGCCGAAGCAAAAGAAGCACTTCGTAAATTCGATGAACTGACAGGTAATTCTCTTGGAACAGAAAAGAGTGACAAGACGGAAGAGCATAAAGGTAAAAAGAAAAAAGGATTTATGGATAAATTAAAGGAAACCTTTGATGATTAATTTCATCAGGGGTTTCCTTTTTGTGTCTAGAAGTATCTATGGAAAACCGGTGACGGCAGGTTCTGTAAATCTGACAGGTATTGAAAAATATACAAAAAATGCTGGCATTCACCGTGGTAAAGTGATATCATATTAAATAAATCAAATTTTTAACAAACCAGGAGGACTCAAATATGTATGCATTTGATGAAATTAAAAAAGCAGACAGTGAAATTGCAGACGCCATTCAGGCCGAGATGGAGAGACAGAATTCGCATCTGGAGCTGATCGCATCGGAGAACTGGGTAAGCAAAGCAGTCATGGCAGCAATGGGAAGTCCGCTTACAAATAAATACGCAGAAGGCTATCCGGGCAAACGTTACTATGGTGGATGTCAGTGTGTGGATGTAGTGGAAGATCTTGCAAGAGAAAGAGCAAAGAAGTTATTTGGCTGTGATTATGCCAATGTACAGCCACATTCCGGAGCACAGGCAAATCTGGCAGTATTCTTTGCAATGCTGGAGCCTGGAGACAAAGTCATGGGTATGAACCTGGATCATGGCGGACATCTGACACATGGTTCTCCGGTTAATATTTCCGGTAAATATTTCAACGTCGTATCATACGGAGTGAACGACGAGGGTGTGATCGATTATGATAAGGTACGTGAGATCGCAGTAAAAGAAAAACCAAAGATGATCATTGCGGGAGCAAGTGCTTATGCAAGAATCATTGATTTCAAAAAATTCCGTGAGATCGCGGATGAAGTAGGAGCATACCTGATGGTTGATATGGCCCATATCGCAGGACTTGTTGCAGCAGGACTTCATCCAAGCCCGATCCCGTACGCAGATGTCACAACAACGACAACACATAAGACACTGCGCGGACCAAGAGGCGGTCTGATCCTCTGTAATCAGGAAGCAGCAGATAAATTCAACTTTAATAAAGCTGTATTCCCTGGAATCCAGGGAGGACCACTGGAACACGTGATCGCAGGAAAAGCGGTATGCTTCAAAGAAGCCCTGGAGCCTGAATTCGCAGAATATCAGAAACAGATTATCAAAAATGCACAGGCACTCAGTAAGGGACTGATGGACCGTGGAGTGAAGATTGTATCCGGAGGAACAGATAATCACCTGATGCTGATTGATTTAAGAGGAGAAGATGTGACCGGTAAAGAACTGGAAAAACGTCTGGATGCCGCACACATCACATGTAACAAAAATACGGTACCGAACGATCCAAGATCACCGTTCGTGACAAGCGGTGTCAGACTTGGAACACCGGCGGTTACAACAAGAGGATTAAAAGAAGACGACATGGATATGATCGCAGAGTGTATCGCACTCGTACTTCAGAGTGAAGATAACATTGAAAAAGTCAAAGGAATGGTTGCAGAGCTGACTGCAAAATATCCTCTGGATATGTAAGGAACGACGAAAGAAAATAAGACAAAACAGGAAATCCGTCTGGGAAAAGGATTTAAGCTTACCCAGGCGGATTTTATTGTTGCTTGAACAAAATGTCCAACAGTGAAAAGATTGAGCAAAATATTTGAGTAGTTGATAGAAATAGGATAATAACAAGGGTAGAATTTTTAAAATGAGGGCGTATAATAAAAATCAGTGTATACGAATCTATACCAGAATAAAAAAGGAAGAATCTTGTTTATACCATACAGATGTATGAATGCAAATATATATGGAAGGAGCCAGATTTTTGAAACTGAGAAACGTAAAAGTCGCAAAAAGATTAGGAACAAAAACGCTTGCAGGGTTGCTTGCATTTGGACTTGTCGTAGGTACGCCGTCGGTTGTTCTGGCAGATGTACAGAGCACGATGTCACAGTCAGATGCTGTACAGACAGAAAAGTTACAGGCCAAATCCGTAGATGGGAGAGATACACTTACAGATGTATCCGATAAAGTCATGGATATGATTCAAAAAGGTGAAGTGAAGCTGGATGAAGAATCAAACTATCTGATTGATACCGTGACAGGAAAGAAAGTAGATCCGGTGACAGGAGAACGAGTAGAGCAGATACCGGCTAATCCGGATATACCGGGTACACCGGACACTCCGAGCACACCGGATACGCCGGACACTCCAGATACGCCGGATACGCCAAATACACCGAATGCGCCGAATACACCGAGTAAGTCAGAGACGTCAGGTACTTCGAATGTTTCCGGTACATCGAATGCTACAGGAAAACACACGACAGCAAATAATAAACAGGCGACAGATACAACTAAGAAAAAAGATGAGACAAAGAGTGCAAAAAGCAATAAAGAACTTATTGCAAAGCAGAAGATTGTAAAACTGCCACAGATCAAGGAAGATTTCCGCTTTTTTACAGTTGCAAGAAACTATGCATTTGCAAAGATAAAAATCAATATCCGTGAAGCGGTGCCGGAAAATATTGACGGAAGTAATACACAGACAGCAGGGACAGATGTTGCGAATGCAAAGAAAGATGCTGAGAAATTGCAGAAAAAAATAAAGACAGTGAAGAAAGATAAGAAGATTAAGAACAAAACCGTCAGAAAAGCAAAGAGTAAAGCTGTCAGGAATCTGCAAAAAGCAGTGGAAAAGCAAAAAAACAGAAGCAGGAAGGCATGGATGCGGCTCTTGTAAGCCAGCAGTTGGAAGAAAAGGTCCGTACTGTGGGAACGCTGCTACAGGATGGTTTGCTTTATATTTTGAAAGAAGAAGAAAACGGATGGCTTTATGTAGAATCCGGAGATGTCAGGGGATTTGTAAAGGCCTCAGAAGTATATACAGATGATGCGGCACAAGAACTTTTAACTGTTTACCAGAAAAAGGCTCAAAAAAAAGCCAAAAAGGATGAAACAGAATATAATGGAATTGAAGGAATTGCAAAAACGGCAAAAGCTTCAGTTGATGCAAAGGACAATCAGGCATATACGTATCTGCGCGTGACAGCCGGCCAGACAGTGGCAGCTAAAGATACAGCACTTATAAATGATCAGATTGGTTCTGCTGCATTGGAAATAAAAGAAGAAAAAAATACTACAGCCAGAACAATAGGAACAATGGCACAGGGACAGTTGTGCTATATTCTGGCAGATAAAGATTCGGATTGGGTATATATAGAATCCGGAGATGTCAGAGGCTTTGTGGAACAGAAGTATCTGGACTTCAGTGATGAAACAAAAAAGCAGATTGAAGCGAATGGTGAGGATAAATATCAGACAGCAAAAGAAACGGTAAAACCAGAAGAAAATCAGGCATTATATTATACACTGACTTCTGTAAAAGAGGGATCGCCAAGTGGAGAAATCCGGGAATCCATGCTGGAATTTGCGTCACAGTTTATCGGTAATCCATATGTGTGGGGTGGTACAAGCCTGACGGACGGTGCAGACTGCTCTGGATTCGTACAGCAGATTTATAAACAGTATGGATACAGCCTTCCAAGAGTAGCAGAAGATCAAAGCCAGTATGGAACGAAGATTCCTGTAGAAGATGCCCAGCCGGGAGATCTGATCTTCTATGCTAAAGAAGGGTATGTATATCATGTGGTCATGTATGCAGGAGATGGCAGGACGATAGAGGCTGCAAGTACGAAACTCGGAATTATCGAAGGAAAAGTCAATACCAAAAATGCAGTATGGGCAACACGTATCCTGAAAGATGATTATTCTCTTACAGGCGGCGGAATTGAAAAGGCCAATGCAACAGAGGACATGTATGGACAGAAACTTGAAAATTTCCAGATTACATATTATTGTCCTTGCGAGATCTGCTGCGATAAAGCATCTAAAGTTACGGCATCGGGAACACCTGTTGCAGAAGGAAAGACAATCGCAACTGATCCGAATGTAATTCCATATGGAACCAAGGTGATTATCGGAGGACATGTATTTACAGCGGAAGATACAGGAAGAAAAGTCCAGGGAAATCAGATCAGTATTTATGTAAATAACCATACAGAGGTATCTGCTTCTGACACAGAGAATACAGACGTATACCTGGCAAAATAATATAATAAAGAATGATAAAAAGGTGGTTTTTCAGAACTTACATGTTGAAAAACTGCCTTTTTCAAAGAAGGAACAGAAACTATGAATCAAGAAAATTTATTGAATAAGATCAGACAGAAAGATGCAAAAGCATTTACTCACGGGGGAAAATTTCATGCAGATGATATATTTTCATCGGCCTTGTTATTATATCTGAACCCGGAAATTCAGATTACAAGGGGAAATCAGGTGCCGGAAGAGTATGACGGTATTGTATTTGACATCGGACGGGGAGCGTATGACCATCATCAGAAGGACAGCCGTGTCAGGGAAAACGGGATTCCATATGCGGCATTCGGACTTTTGTGGGAAGAGTTAGGAACGGAGATTCTTGGAGAAGAACTGGCAGAAAAATTTGATGAATCCTTTGTCCAGCCTCTCGATCAGAATGATAATACCGGTGAGAAGAATGAACTGGCTTCGCTGATCGGAAGTTTTAATCCGGCATGGGATGCAAAAGGAAATCATGATGATGCATTCTTTCATGCAGTCAGTATGGCTGAAATGATACTGGAAAGCAAGTTCGAGAGATTCCGTGGAAATGAAAGGGCGGACAGGAAGATAGAAGAGATTTTGGAGGCACATGATGATGCAGTAGAAGAGGGAAAATGTGATGAAAGAATCCTGATTCTTCCGGAATTTGTTCCATGCCAGAAACGGCTGTCAGAGACGGAGATTGCATTTGTGATTTTCCCGTCAAATCGCGGAGGATATTGCATTCAGCCACAGAAAAAAGAATTTTCCATGAATTATAAATGTGCGTTCCCAGAAGCCTGGCTTGGGCTGGAGGGAGAAGCATTACAGAAAGCAACCGGACTTTCAGGAGCAGGATTCTGTCATAAAGGCGGCTTCCTGATGTCGACAGAGAATCTGGAGGATGCGGTAAAAGCGTGTGAAATCAGCCTCAAAGAGTATGTAGAAGCGCCGTGTATTGTCTGTTACGGAACATGTGATGAAGAAGTGAAAGAACTTCTGCATATGCTTCCGGAAATGAAGAATGTAACGGTACATATGATGCCGTTGTCAGAGCCGCCGGAGATGGAGACAGATGGAATCTATGGAGAAGTTTTGATGGAAAAGCAGGAATGGAAGAAGCGGATAAAAGTACAGGTAAAAGAAATTCTGAAATACAAACCGGAGGCGGTATGTGTGAATGGAAATGTCTTTTCGACTTATCCGGTAGTACATGCGCTTCGTAAAAAGCATGTGCCGGTGCTGACAATAATGGAAAATGATGAGGAGAAGCTAATTGTGAGAATTCCGTCCGGTTCTTAGAATGTCAGATATAATGAAGTAGAAGAAGTACTAGAACATAACAAAAACGCAGAGACTTTTAAAAGGATTGAAGTAATCCCTCAAAAGTCTCTGCATTTTTATGTTTATTTACATGCTTTTAAAAGTTCTTTCAGGTAGTTCCACATACGCTGTGTAGATGCGATATGTACACGTTCATTATATGTATGCACACCTGTAAGATCCGGACCGAAAGAAATGATATCAAGATCATTCTTCTTGCCATATAAGATTCCACATTCCAGTCCGCCGTGAGTTGTCTCAACAGTAGGCTCTTTTCCGAACATTTCTTTATAAAGTTCGATTGCCTTAGGACGGATCACAGAATCTGCATTGTAGCTCCATGCCGGATATTCACCGGAAATCTCACGGGATGCGCTTGCAAGATCCGTTGCAAGATCCAGTTTGTTCTGCATATCATCTAACTTGGTAGCGACAGAGCTTCGAACCTGGAATTTAATCTTTACAGTGTCTTCAGTAGTCTCAACAATACCTGTGTTCAGGGAAGATTCTACAGCGGTAGGGAATGCACGGTCATAGCACTGTACACCGTCGATCGCTCCATAAAGGAATCCGATTACATGTGAAGTAGTATCTGCATCAAAGGCCTTTAAGGTCGTTTCGCCATCGGAAAGTGCTTTCAGAGATAAAGTAGGTTCCTGTCCGGCAAATTCAGCGTAGATAGTCTGTTCCAGTCCGGCAACAGCATCTATGATATCCTGAGCCTGTGCAGGATCTGCGATGATCTCAGTCGTATTGTACTGTGCGATTACGTTTGCCGCATTTCCGCCGTTTGTACTTACGATGTTAAAGTCGTAATCTTTTGCAAGTGTATACAGAACACGTCCCATGATCTTATGTGCATTTCCGAGCTGCTTCTGAATCTCGGCACCGGAATGTCCGCCCTGCAGATTGGAAAGGGAGATTGTCATCTTGGTTCCGCTTTCTTCACTCCATTCGATCGGGATAAAAGTATCATAAATGTATCCGCCGGCACATCCGACTGTCATAACGCCTTCAATCTCAGAGTCGATGTTCAGGCAGATCTTTCCTTTTAATACGGATGTATCGAGGTGATGTGCACCGCCCATACCGATCTCTTCATCAACTGTAAATACAGCCTCGATCGGTGGATGCGGGATATCTGTGCTGGCAAGAATTGCCATAGCATAAGCGACTGCGATACCGTCGTCACCGCCGAGAGTGGTGTTCTTTGCCCCAATCAGATCACCATCTACAAAAAGGTCTAACGGATCATTCTCAAAATCGTGATCGCTGTCGGTTGTCTTTGTAGCAACCATGTCCAGATGTCCCTGGATGATGACCGGATCACTGTCTTCATATCCGGCAGTACCAGGTTTTTTGATGATAACGTTGTTCATTTCATCCTGGATATATTCCAGATTGTGTGCTTTCGCAAATTCTACACAAAAATCACTGATCTTTTTTGTGTGGAAGGTACTTCTTGGTACCATACTTAATTCTTCGAAGTACTGAAATACTTCTTTTGGTTCAATATTAGACAAAATTCCCATTGTTCATTCCTCCGTTTGTCTTTAATCTCTATCTGTCATTGTATCATGAATTTTAGCACTTTATCATGATAAAATGTAATGCGTGTATAACGAAATGTAATAGCTCTGATAACCACAGCTTATAAGGTTTCATTAAAACATTCAATAACTACAGGTCTACCCAAAAAAAGCAGAAAAATATATAATATTTAAGGTTGAAAATATGAGAGCAGAATGTACACGGGAGGATATGTGTGAGTACAAAAGAAGCAAAACGAATGGATCAGGCATTATTTGATTTTTATGGGAAACCTTCTATCGGACAGGCACTGCCGCTTGCAATCCAGCATGTGCTTGCGATGATCGTCGGATGTGTAACACCATCGATCATTGTTGCGGGTGTGGCAGGGCTTTCGCAGGAAGATTCCGTTATTTTAATACAGGCTGCACTGGTGATGTCGGCACTGACTACATTATTGCAGTTATTTCCTTTTATAAAGACAAAAAGTTTCCGCATCGGATCGGCACTTCCGGTGATGATGGGAATCAGTTTCGCATATGTTCCGAGTATGCAGGCAATCGCAGCAGATTTTGACATTGCAACGATTCTGGGAGCACAGATCGTTGGTGGTGTGATCGCATTGTTAGTCGGACTGAATATTAAGAGAATCCGTAAATTTTTCCCGCCGCTGATTACTGGAACGGTTGTATTTTCTATTGGACTGTCTCTGTATCCGACGGCAATCAACTATATGGCAGGCGGTGCAAGCAGTAAATCATACGGTGCATGGCAGAACTGGCTGGTAGCACTGATTACCCTTGTGATCGTTACGGTATTGAACCATTATGGAAAAGGTGTGTGGAAACTGGCATCGATTCTGATCGGAATCATTGGAGGATATATTGTGGCATTATTCTTTGGAATGATAGATTTTTCATCGGTTGCACAGGCATCATTCTTCCAACTTCCAAAGCCAATGCATTTTGGTATCAAATTCGAGCCTTCTGCATGTGTGGCAATTGGAATCCTGTTCGCAATCAATGCGGTACAGGCAATCGGAGACTTCTCTGCAACGACAACAGGTTCTATGGACCGTATGCCGACAGACGAAGAACTGACAGGTGGAATCGTGGGCTATGGTATCAGTAATATTATCTGTGCATTCTTCGGTGGACTTCCGACGGCAACATACAGCCAGAATGTAGGTATTGTATCTACAACGAAGGTAGTCAGCCGTGTGGTAATGGGAATGGCCGCCGTGATCTTACTGGCAGCAGGACTGATTCCGAAGTTTTCTTCTTTACTGACAACGATTCCTTACTGTGTACTCGGCGGTGCGACAATCTCGGTATTTGCATCGATCACAATGACAGGTATCAAACTGATCACAACGGAGCCGATGGATTTCCGCAATACAACAGTAGTAGGACTTGCGGTTGCAGTCGGAATGGGTGTGACACAGGCAAATGCGTCTCTGGCACAGTTCCCGGAATGGGTAACGACGATCTTTGGAAAATCACCGGTGGTACTTGCAACGATCGTAGCAATTGTGTTAAACTTAACGCTTCCGAGAACACAAAAGAAAGCTGAGAAATAATTCATATATGATAAAAAGTTATACGAATGGTGAATGGAAAGAGCCTGGCAGTTTATGCCAGGCTGTTGGAATTTATAAAGAAGATTTTCATAAGATAGTATCGGTCGTAGGGGGCGGCGGAAAGACAACGGTGATCCGTGCAATGCTCCGGGAATGTATGGAAAATTCGGATGGAAGGATTCCATGCGCGGTCTCAACAACGACGCATATACAAAAAACAAATGCGGAATATTTTCTGGGAGAGCCATCGATGAAAATGTTCCGGAAGAAGCTGTCGGATTACGAAGCTGTGTGGATGGGGCGTGAGATACGGAAAGGAAAGCTTGCATCATTTCAGAAGGAGTTTCTGGAAGAAGTAAGCCGGGAACCTGTACTTTTGCTTCTGGAAGCGGACGGGGCAAAGCATTTTCCAGTGAAAGCTCCTGCAGAACATGAGCCGGTGATCTATGAGAAAACGGGCATAGTTCTGAATGTCTATGGGATGCGTGCGATTGGAAAAAAGATAAAGGATGTATGTTTTCGTATCGGAGAAGTGGAGAAAATTCTTGGAAAGACAGGGGAAGATATTTTGCGTCCAGAAGATATCATGACACTTGCGGTAAGTCGGAGTGCAGGACGCAAATGTGTGACGGATGAGATGGAATATCAGGTTATACTGAATCAGGCTGATACAGAGGAAGAGAAACAGACGGCAATGCAGCTTGCGGAAGATATTGGAAAGAAACTGTCAGAGAAGTATATATCAGAGAAGAATACAAAAGATACAGAGTTTTCAGGACAGATCAGCAAAGTCCACGTAACATCGGACCTGATTCCGCTGGAAGAAAGATGGTAGATATGTCAGAAATTTATAAAAATAAGAAAAAGGCATTGGTCCGGGGATCCGGAGACCTGGCTACCGGCGTGGGTGTAGCACTTTATCGGGCGGGCTTTCTGGTGATTATGACGGATATTGCAGTGCCGCTTACCGTAAGAAGGGAAGTGGCGATGTCCAGAGCCGTTTATGAAGGTAGGGCAAAAGTGGAAGGGATAGAAGGAATCCTTGTCCGGAATTATCAGGAAGCGTTGGCTGTACTGGAAGAAAATAAGATTGCCGTGATCGTAGATCCGAAAGCCGAGATCCGCAAGGAATTTCACCCGGATCTACTTGTGGATGCCATCCTTGCAAAGAAAAATATGGGGACCAGACGGACGGATGCACCGTATGTGATCGGTCTCGGTCCGGGATTTACTGCGGGAAAAGATGTTCATGCTGTGATAGAAACGATGCGTGGTGAGACGCTTGCGGATATCATCTATGACGGACAGCCGATTCCGAATACCGGCGTCCCTGGATATGTGGGCGGTTATGCGCTGGAGCGCCTGATCCGTGCGTCTGGCAATGGCCGAATGGAGCCAAAGGCACAGATCGGAGATATTGTAAAGAAGGGACAGCTTCTTGCCGTAACAGGAGGAAAACCTGTATATTCCCAGCTGGACGGTGTGATCCGAGGCATGCTGCAGGAAGGTGTGCAGGTGAAAAAAGGTCTGAAGATCGGAGATGTAGATCCAAGAAAAGACAGAAAATTGTGTTACCTGATTTCGGATAAGGCGAATAAGATCGGCAGTTCTGTAGTGCGGGCGACAGAAGCACGTCTGGCGGATAAGGATTATGCAATGATCCTTCTGGCAGCAGGAAAGTCAAGCAGATATGGCAGTAATAAGCTGTTAGAAGAACTGGACGGGGGAAGAATGTTCGAACACACCCTTCGTAAGATGCGGGCATTTCCGTTATGTACACAGGTAGCGGTGACGAGATTCGAAGAGATAGAACGTGCAGCAGAAGCACAGGGTATGTTGGTAGTGGAAAACTGGGAACCGGATCTTGGAATCTCACATTCCCTGAGATTAGGACTACAGAAAGCACTGGAAGAAAATCCAGAATTAAAAGGTGCAATGTTCATTGTATGTGACCAGCCGGGATTGACAGCCGCAACATTTGCCCGTATGCTTGATATAGGTAAGAAATATCCTGGAAAGATCGTATGTGCCGGGCGAAAGGGCAAAATGGGAAATCCTGTATTGTGGGATCGATGCTTTTTTGATGAACTTAGCAGGCTTTCCGGCGACAAAGGCGGGAAACAGATCATCGGAACACATATGGATGATGTGCTGCTCTGCGAAACAGAAGAAACAGAACTTCGGGATGTAGATATACCGGAACAACTGACAAAATGGGAGAGAGATTATGGAGAATCAGGAAAATCAGGAGAAGAAACATAAACGGAGAGTCCGGTATTCCGGAACGCATCCGAGAAATTATAAAGAAAAATACAAAGAGCTGAATCCGGAAAAGTATGCAGATACCATTTCCAAAGTCATCAAGAAAGGCGGAACACCGGCGGGGATGCATATTTCTATCTGTGTGAATGAGATTCTGGACTTTTTTGATATTCAGCCGGGACAGCAGGGATTGGATGCAACATTGGGATACGGCGGTCATACGTCGAAGATGCTGGAAAAACTGCAGGGAGAAGGGCATATCTATGGTCTGGATGTAGACCCGATCGAATCGGCGAAGACAAAGAAACGACTGGAAGAAAAGGAATTCGGGCCGGATATCCTGACGGTAAAGCTTGAGAATTTCGCAAATATCGATAAAGTGGCAGAAGAGGCCGGAAAGTTTGATTTCGTACTGGCAGATCTGGGTGTGTCATCTATGCAGATTGACAATCCGGACCGTGGTTTTACATTCAAGGCAGAGGGACCTTTAGATCTGCGTATGAATCCGGAAAAGGGAATCAGCGCAGCAGAAAGACTGCGGGATATTTCCAAAGAAGAGCTTACCGGCATGTTGATTGAAAATTCGGATGAGCCATATGCAGAAGAAATCGCAGAAGCAATCACAGAGAAGATCCGCAAAGGTGGCAAGATCGAGACAACAACGGGACTTCATCAGGTGATCGAAGAGACACTTGCATTTATCCCGGAAAAAGAAAGAAAAGAAGCAGTACGGAAATCCAGCCAGCGAGTATTCCAGGCACTTCGCATTGATGTGAATAATGAGTTTGAAGTATTGTATGATTTCCTGGATAAGCTGCCGGGTGTATTAAAGCCGGGCGGAAAAGTTGCAATCCTCACATTCCATTCCGGAGAGGACCGTCTTGTAAAGAAATCATTCAAGCAATGGAAAAAGGAGGGACTGTACAGTGAGATCGCAAAAGACGTCATCCGACCGTCCAAAGAAGAATGCTTCCGCAACAGCCGTGCGAAATGCACGAAAATGCGCTGGGCAATTCGGGCAGAAGAGTAAGATACAAAATAAGAAACAGAAAGACGGAAAGCAGACAAAGAATAAATCTGCATGTAAGATTGATAAAAAATGTGGCGGTTGCCAGTTCCAGAAGATGCCGTATAAAGAACAGCTGAAAAGAAAGCAGAAGCAGGAAGAACAGCTGTTAGGCGGATTCTGCAAAGTCAGCCCGATCATTGGCATGGAACATCCATATTTTTACAGAAATAAAGTACATGCGGTATTTGACCGTGACAAGAAGGGCAATGTCATATCCGGCATTTATGCAGAAGGAACGCACCGTGTGATCGCAGTGGAAGAGTGTCTGATCGAAGATAAGAAGAGTCAGGAGATCATCCGCACGATCCGTGAACTTCTGCCGTCTTTTAAGATTAAGACATACAACGAAGATACCGGATATGGGCTTTTAAGACATGTGCTGGTCCGCAGAGGATTTGAAACTGGTGAGATCATGGTGGTGCTGGTACTGGGTTCACCGATCCTGCCATCAAAGAATAACTTTGTGAAGGCTTTGAGAAAAGTGTATCCGGAGATCACAACCGTAGTACTGAATGTGAATAACAAGCAGACCAGTATGGTACTGGGAGAAAAGGAAAAGCCGATCTACGGACCGGGATTTATCAAAGACAAGTTATGCGGATGTACATTCCGCATTTCTCCAAAATCGTTCTATCAGGTAAATCCGGTGCAGACAGAAGTTCTCTATAATACAGCCATGGACTATGCGGAACTGACCGGAAAAGAGACAGTGATCGATGCATACTGCGGAACCGGTACAATTGGTCTGATCGCGGCTAAGAATGCGAAGAAAGTGATCGGAGTAGAACTGAACAAAGATGCGGTAAAAGACGCAAGAATCAATGCAAAAGAAAATGGCATCACAAATGCCGAGATCTATGCAGGTGATGCGGGAAGATTCATGGTAGATATGGCTTCGAAGAACCAAAAAGCAGACGTCGTATTCATGGATCCGCCGAGAGCCGGAAGTGATGAGAAATTCCTTTCTTCTGTGATAAAGCTTGGCCCAAAGAGAGTGGTCTATGTGTCCTGCAATCCGGAGACACTGGCGAGAGATTTAAAATATCTGACCAGATATGGATACCAGGCTGTGAAGATCCAGCCGGTGGATAATTTTCCGTTTTGTGATCATATTGAGACGGTTGTGAAGCTTGTGAGAAAAAAATAGAAAATATGCAGATCGGGCAAAGAAGATTCTGATAATAGACATTTCCTTCAGATTGTTGGTTTAAAAATACAGCGAAAAGAGCTATATTTAAGATAAACGAGAGAATCGGTACTTACAAAGGAGGAAAAGCTTATGATTATATGTATCGGAAGAGAATTTGGAAGCGGTGGCCACGAAATCGGAAGAAAAGTTGCAGAAAAGCTTGGACTGGAATTATATGACAGAGATTTAATTGACAGGGCAGCAGAGAAGATCGTAGCGATGCCAAAAGATGTGCTGGAAAAAGCAGATGAGAAAAAGCGTAATCCGTGGCTGCATGAGGTATGGTATGATGTGCCGAACCAGGAATTGAATGGAATGACGGCGAATGAAGCTTTGCATCTGGCATATAATTCGATCATACGAGAACTTGCAGAAAAAGGAGATTGTGTATTTGTCGGACGCTGTGCGGACTATATATTGGAACAAGCAAAGATTGATCATATTAGTCTGTTTATTGCAGCCCCGTTTGAATGGCGTGTGAAGAGAAAGATGGAACAGTTGTCTATAGATGAAAAGTCTGCAACAGCCATGGTAAGAAAAAAGGACAAAGACAGAAAAGCTTATTACGACTATTATACCGGCAGAAACTGGGGAAGGCCATATGAGTACGATCTGTGTATTAACAGTTCCAGGCTTGGAATTGAAGCAACTGCAGAGAAGCTTGTAGAAATGATCCAGGAATTGGAAAAATAAAACTTATAAGAGCCGGGAAAGATTACTAGATTGGTTCAGGAATAGAAAATGATGAAAAGAATAGAAGGTCTGGATAGCGTATCAACTATCCAGGCCTTCTGTGCGTATGATCATAATATCATTTAACCGTAGAATGTATTTTCTTTTATATCCATATCTTTGAGATCGGAAATATTGCTTTTTCGCTGATATTGTTCAACGAAACCGGCGCTGATAATACCGGTAGGAATAGCAACGACACCAACCCCCAGATAAGCGATGCAGATGGCCATTATACGTCCCAGAGTTGTGATTGGGTAAATGTCACCATAGCCTACGGTAAGAAGTGTAGACATGCTACACGCAGCATCCGAAAGATAACAAATCCGGAAAGGAAGAAAGCGGGAATGATCGTCAGAAGATCCACGATTCCGTCAAGCCTTTATTTACAGTTCTTTCCGTGCAGATAGAAGAATAATCCGCCGATGATAAATCCGCCACCGATAATGTTACCGATTGTAACAGGAAGAAGATTGACGGTGAAGAAGTTTCCCCAGTTTAAAGCAGCAATCTGACTGCCGGTGATACCATATAATTCTTTCGCTTTTGCAACATAATCCGGATTCATAGAAGCAAAGATTCCGGCCGGAATATAATACATATTTGCAACGCAGTGTTCGAAGCCGGATACAACGAATGCCATGATCGGGAAAAAGATAGCAAGTGATTTTCCTGCTATATCTTTCGCGGTAGAAGCCATCAATATTGCAGCGCATACCAGAATGTTACATAAGATTCCGGAAATCAGAGCAGGAAGGAAAGATAAGCTGACCTTTCCAAGAGCAACTTTGATCGTAAATGCCCCAAGAGCGCCGCTGGTATAATTATATTGTCCGGACAGATATACCAGATATGCCAGAGCAACAGCACCAACCATATTACCGATATAAACGATAACCAGTGTCCGTATGAGTGCAGCTACACTAATTTTTTTCTTAATACAGGCCATTGTCATCATACAGTCACCGGTGAACAATTCGCCTCCGATAAAGACGATCATCATTAGACCGACCGGGAAGACGCAGCCGGCAACCAGACGTGCAAGACCGACATTTGCAATATCATGCATGGCAACATTACTGGACTGTGCGCCAAGCGCGATGCAGACACCAGCCATGATTCCCATGAAAAAAACTTTCTTTTTAGAAGTTGTAGCTTTTTTTACAGCGCCATTCATGTTGGCCTGCACAACTTCCTGTGGAGTGTTAAACATTGAATCCATAATAACCCTTTCCTTTAGTACTTTTTCTTTGTGTGATTACTTTGATAAAAATATCACATAAAATATAGCATGGATAACAAATCTTGGGCAACCCGTAATCGCAATGTTTATGCTCTTTTTTTCGTACAGTACCAAGAAATATGCTATAATCGATGGGAAACAGATCATAATGAAAAAAATTATGCAATAATGTAAAAACTCAATTATCAAATTAAGAAAAGGGGAATTATAATGGCTCAGAATAGTTGCGAAAGCTGCACTTATTATACATACGACGAAGATTACGAAAGTTATATGTGCGATATCAATATGGATGAAGATGAATATATGCGTCTTATTTCAGACCAGCATTATCAGTGCCGTTATTATCGGAATGGGGATGAGTATATGGTGGTGAGGAAGCAGATGTAGTTTCTAATTAATTCACTAAGTTAGCTACCCGGACCGGAATAAAAGTTGGAAAAGCATTCCTGTCCAACTTTTATTCCATGTGTATCTAACGCTGTAGTGAATTAATAGAATCCCCGTAACTATTGTGAGACCGGAAGTGTATCTATTAACCTGAGAATAACAATTTATGCAGACTCTATCTCATAAGTGAATCCCGCATCTGTTATCGTCTGAATAGTATCTTTAATACCCTGACCACCTGCGGTAAGATATCCGGAGGCAAAGATGGAATCTACAACACTTAACAATTCCTTTTCATGTCCTTTGAAATACACTTCACGTCCTGCCGCACAGCGGATGTCTGACTGCGGAACCAGAAGTCTTGCGAGACAGAGCACCTTTATGCCATATTCATAAGTCAGTCCCGAGATATCCTGATCGCCAAGAGGAGTACCCGGAATCGGCAGCAGGAAGTTGATCGGGAGAGCTTCCGGATTAATTTCTTTCAGTTCCAAAAGCATATCTACAACGTCTTCTTTGCTTTCGCCCATACCGATGATTCCACCGCTGCAGATCTCGAAACCGAGTCTCTGAAGCATATGTATATTTTCCACACGCTGGTCAAAAGTGTGTGTGGTGCAGATGTGACTGTAATAATTACGGCTGCTGTTCAGATTATGATTGATACGGTCAAGTCCGGCGTCTTTTAACATTTTTGCCTGTTTTTCGGTTAAGAATCCGATGGAGCAGCAGAGATGGGTTCCGGTTTCTTTCATCTTGCGGATACGTCCGGCAAGCTGTTCGATCTCTGCATCTGTGAATCCCATGCCGCTTAATCCGATACAGTGGCGGGAAAGATGATGTTCATTTACAAAATCATTATCATATTGTATAATTTTTCGTCTTCTACCCATTTATAAGTGTCGATGTCTGCATTAGAGCGACAGGATTGCGCACAGTAAGCGCAGTCCTGAGAGCAGTTACCACTGCGGACATTGGTCAGAATATGAATGCTGACGTGGTTTCCTTTATATTTTTTACGGAGGATTCCGGCACGTTCGATGAGAGCATCTAACTGGTCGTCCGGAGTGTTTAAAATCTCGATGGCCTCTTCGCGTGTCAATATAGGATCTTCGTGTGTATGAACTTCTGAAATCATGGTGTTACCTTCCTTTGTGTGTAATATAAATCACTTGTTAACTGATATAGACAAAAGGTTAACATGACGGGAAATAAAAGTCAACTGTATTTGGTGGAAAGGTTAACATCTGCGATGCTATATACAGATAAAAATCAGACTGTGATTAGCGGATATATTTCTAAATAAAAAGCAAAGATTAAAAAAGTATAAAAATACGGATTTTATAAAATATTTCTGTATAATAATAACAGATGTCTGTAAAAAAATAACAGATGGAAGAAGGAGAAAAAGAATACATGCTTCAGATACAGCATACAAGAAGATGGAGAAAGCCGGCAAGGATGAACAGGTGATTTCCTACACGGATGTAGTGGAAACTCTGATGTCATCGGTGACAGATATCGTCAATACGATCAGTTATGTGTTGATTGCATTTGTGGCGATTTCACTGGTCGTATCTTCAATTATGATCGGAGTCATTACGTATATCAGTGTGCTGGAGCGGAAGAAAGAGATCGGAATCTTAAGGGCGATCGGCGCATCGAAGAGGAATGTATCTCAGGTGTTTAATGCGGAGACCTTCATTATTGGACTGTGTGCGGGACTGATCGGAATCGGACTGACGCTGTTGCTTCTGCTCCCTGGCAATATGATCATTCATGCGGTGGCAGATAATTCCAATGTAAATGCAGTGCTTCCGGTTATTCCGGCACTGTTGCTGATCGCACTGAGTGTGGTACTGACATTGCTTGGTGGACTGATCCCGTCAAAGAAAGCATCGAAGAGCGATCCGGTTACGGCACTTCGGACGGAATAAATTATTATCAATGAGCTGCATAAAGCGGTAAAACGTCTGTTGAAAAAATCATAGAGAAAGATTAAAATATGCTATGGAGAAATCTATAGCATATTTTTTATACCAAAAAGAAGGAGACCTTATGTATAATTTTAATTATTACACACCAACCAAAGTTGTATTTGGAAAAAATACAGAAGACAAATGTGGAGAACTGGTAAAAGAACAGGGATGTAAGAAAGTAATGATCCATTACGGAAGCGGAAGCGTCAAACGTACCGGATTATTGGATAAAGTAAAGGCTTCCCTGGATGAAGCAAAGATTGACTATATAGAACTTGGTGGTGCAGTACCGAACCCAAGACTTTCACTGGTATATGAAGGAATCGAGCTCGCGAAAAAAGAAGGAGTAGATTTCATCCTTGCTGTAGGCGGCGGAAGTGCGATCGATTCTGCAAAAGCAATCGGATATGGAGTTGCCAATGAAGGGGACGTATGGGATTTTTATGACAAAAAGCGCCAGGCAACAGGATGTCTTCCGATTGGTGTTGTACTGACTATTGCAGCGACAGGAAGTGAGATGAGTAATTCTTCTGTTATTACAAAAGAAGACGGCTGGATCAAGAGAGGATACCGCAATGACTATGGAAGACCGCGCTTTGCAATCATGAATCCGGAACTGACCATGACACTGCCGGATTATCAGACAGCATGCGGATGCACAGACATTCTGATGCATACGATGGAACGCTATTTTACAAATGGTGGAAATATGGAGATCACAGACAGTATTGCAGAGGGTCTGATGCGTACGGTAATTGAGAATGCAAGAATTCTGATCAATGATCCGAAGAACTATGATGCACGTGCGGAAGTAATGTGGGCAGGAAGTCTGTCTCATAACGGGCTGACAGGCTGTGGCGCGGTTGTCGGAGGAGATTTCGCTTCCCATGCACTGGAACATGAGATCGGAGGACTGTTTGACGTGGCACACGGTGCAGGCCTTGCGGCAATCTGGGGTTCCTGGGCAAGATATGTATACAAAGACTGCCTTTCTAGGTTCGAAAAATTTGCAATGAACGTCATGCGGGTAGACCCGGAAGGAACCGCAGACGATGTGGCATTACGTGGAATCGAAGCCATAGAAGACTTCTTCCGTGAACTCAAGATGCCAACTTCTATCCATGAACTTGGCATTGATCCTACAGATGAAGAACTGAAACTGATGGCACATAAATGCAGCATCGGATGCAAGGGAAGCAAAGGATCTGCGAAGGTACTTCATGAGGAAGATATGTACAAGATATATAAAGCAGCACTGTAAGAAGACTTCCGCGATTTCATCTTCATAGCATGTGAAAACGTAACTGAATAAAAGTATAGCAGTGGTTACTGTGCATATGCACAGTAACCACTGCTATACTTTTATTCAGGCCATTATGAAGCAGAAAATCAAACGAAATCAAACCTTCCGAACAACTACTTCCTCCGTCCTGTGAATTTCTTCTTTTAATGTTGCTTCAACATCCTTTACAACTTGCTCCTCACCAACCGGAATCACCAGCCCTACAGCGGTAACAAGTGGAACAAACGCAACCCATATTCCGTGAGCTCCGAGGTATTCTACCGCAAAATATCCAACCAGAACCCCCAGATGGAAGAGAATCAGCGTGTTCGTAAAAAGCAATGCCCGTTTCTTCTGAGCCAGATCATGTGTCATATGATATCTGGTCCATGCAAGAAGTGTCTGCTTGTAATTATTCGTTGAAAAGATCGTGGAACTGTTATAACATTCCGGAGTGGTAAAAGCCTGCCACTGGTATGCATTCAGGATGAATACAGGGAACAGTGCGATCAGGGGATTGACCGATGTCGGAATGATCCCTGCGATCCATATGCAGACGGCCTCTACCGCCAGTGCGATATAAGATTTTACAGAGGCAAAATGTTCGCCGATTAAAAATGCGGCAATAATTGCAAGGCCATATAAAATAAAAATAGCCAGACGAAGGAAGGCATCCGTCAGGTTCATTTCCGTAAAGTTTAGGACCATTTCAATCAGATTCATGGTCTGTGCGGCACCAAAATTGCCGCCACGGACTAAGATGGCATAAGCACCGGTCAGTCCGCCGATAAATGCAAGATTGACATGTAGCAATGCACGTTTATGATTATATATCCAATTCATTTTTCTATCACCCGGTGCCTATTATAGGACGGAGAGATGGAAAAATCAAACAAAAGTGTGGAAAAAAGAGATTGGATGGAAAATAATACAAATATGGATTGACATTTTACAAAAAATTGAGTATCATAGACTTTAATGAATAAAAGCGTTAAAGTGCGAAAGCTGTTACGCAAAAAATTCATAAAAAAGAATTATGAATGAACACGAAAGGGGAATTTTCCAATGCCGATTACAGATATATTGGAGAAAAACTGCCGCCTGTACGGAGACGACGTTGCGCTGGTAGAGATTAATCCGGAGATGCCGGAGACAAAAAGAACTACATGGAAGGAGTTTGATCTGATCGAACCTTCACGCGCGGCTTATTATAGAAGAGAGATCACATGGAATGTATTTAACGAAAAGGCAAACAGATTTGCCAATCTTCTGATTGAAAGAGGAATCAAAAAAGGAGAAAAAGTGGGGATTCTCCTGATGAACTGTCTGGAATGGTTGCCAATTTATTTCGGAATTCTGAAGACCGGAGCATTGGCTGTACCACTGAACTTCCGTTATTCTGCGGATGAGATTAAATATTGCGTGGAACTTGCGGAGATTGATATTCTGGTGTTCGGACCGGAGTTCATCGGACGAGTAGAAGAGATTGCAGATGAGATCAGCAAAGGACGTCTGTTATATTTTGTAGGAGACGGATGTCCGGGATTTGCCGAGGATTATAATGCACATACGGCGAACTGTTCCAGTCAGTCTCCGAAGATTGATGTTAATGATGATGATGAGGCAGCAATTTATTTCTCATCAGGAACAACAGGATTCCCGAAGGCAATCTTACATAACCATGAATCCCTGATGCATGCAGCAAAAGCAGAGCAGAATCATCACGGACAGACGAAGGATGATGTATTCTTATGTATTCCACCGTTATATCATACCGGGGCCAAGATGCACTGGTTCGGAAGTCTTCTGACGGGAGGAAAAGCAGTATTGTTAAAAGGAACAAGTCCGAAGACAATCTTACAGGCAGTATCGGAAGAACACTGTACTATTGTATGGCTGTTGGTTCCGTGGGCACAGGATCTTCTGCTTGCACTGGACAATAAGGAACTGGATATTGCAGATTATGATCTGGACCAGTGGAGACTGATGCATATCGGTGCACAGCCGGTACCACCAAGCCTGATCAAACACTGGAAAGAATACTTCCCGCATCACCAATACGACACGAACTATGGTCTGAGCGAATCCATCGGGCCTGGATGTGTACATCTTGGCGTGGATAATATCGATAAAGTCGGTGCGATTGGTAAAGCCGGATATGGATGGGAAGCTAAGATTATCGATGAACAGGGCGAGACGGTAAAACAGGGCGAGACCGGAGAACTTGCGGTCAAAGGACCAGGCGTCATGACCTGTTACTACAGAGATCCGAAGGCAACAGCAGAAGTTCTGCATGACGGATGGCTGTATACCGGAGACATGGCGATGGAAGACGAAGACGGATTTATTTTCCTTGTTGACCGTAAGAAAGATGTCATCATCAGTGGTGGTGAGAATATCTATCCGGTACAGATTGAAGACTTCTTACGTACCAATGAAGCTATTTTGGATGTGGCGGTTATTGGACTTGCAGATCACAGACTGGGAGAAATTTCAGCAGCAATCATTGAACTGAAACCGGGAGTTGAATGTACAGAAGAAGATATTCAGGAATTCTGTAAGAAACTTCCGAGATATAAGAGACCTCGTAAGATCATCTTTGCAGATGTTCCGCGTAATCCTACCGGAAAGATTGAAAAACCAAAGCTTCGCGAAAAATACGGAGCAACACATCTGGTTGCGGCACAGAACCAGGGATAATAAAATATGTAAAAATGTCATCTCTTTTGCAGGAAAAATCTGCAGAGAGATGGCATTTTTTTACGGACGTGTTTATAATAGTGGAGAAATAAATAATAAGAGCAGACTGGAGCTGAATATAGAATGAACACCAATGAGAAAAAAGAGATTACAATCCGGATTGCAAAAGAAGAGGATGCGGAAGAACTGCTTGCAATCTATGCGCCTTATATAGAACATACAGTGATTACATATGAATATGATGTGCCGACGGTGGAAGAATTCCGAGGACGGATCCGGCATGTATTGGAGAGATATCCATATCTTGTGGCAGAGGTGAATGGAGAAATATGTGGATATGCATATGCAAGTGCTTTTCACGAGAGACCGGCGGGAGGATGGAATGTAGAGACGTCTATCTACGTGGATCAGAATAAAAAAGGAATGGGTATCGGGACAAAATTATACGACATGCTGGAGAAGATATTAAAGCGGCAGAATGTGTTAAATATGAATGCGTGTATTGCATGTACCGAGCATGAAGATGAATACCTGACGAATGCAAGTATCCATTACCATGAACATTTGGGATATCGTATGGTCGGCTGGTTCACAAATTGTGGATATAAATTCCACAGATGGTACAATCTGGCATGGATGGAAAAAGAGATTGGAGAACACGTCGCAGATCAGCCGCCGGTGATCGCGTTCACGGATATAGTAGAAGATATTTCTTTACAGAACGGAGAACTCCGTTTATAATATGCATGTTAAAATAATTGAAAATACAAGGTTCTCCGAAGCCTTCATGCCTAAGATCCATAAAAATTGTGATGATGGGATGTCGGCCAGGAATGACAGGTCTGTCAGTTCCTCAGGGTAGATAGGAAAACGTATCTGCCTCCCGCGTATTTGGAAAGGAGAGCAGCACCTTTGTTTACCAAAGCACATAGGAGAAGCTGTCAAAGCATTCGTAAAAAATGTCACAGACAGATTCTCTTATATTTCGCCTGCTCTTTTTTCGGAAAGAGCAGGTTTTTTAATATATGAAAACAGAATCAGATAAGAAAAAATCCGGAATCAGTGCCATAATCCTCTGTGGCGGGAAAAGTACCCGGATGGGGAAGGATAAAGCAGGACTTCTGATTGGAAAGAAGACATTTTTACAACAGATCGAAGAACATGTAAGTGGTACGGATGAGGTGCTGCTTTCGGTAAAAGACCGGCGGGATTATCCGGAGATAGAGGCAAGACATATCGAAGATCTGGAACAGGACAAAGGACCGTTGATGGGTCTGTGCTCGGCGCTGAAAGAATGCAGCCATGAACGGGTCTGGGTGATATCCTGTGATATGCCGCTGGTTGACTGGGATGTGGCGCAGGAACTGGAAGACTATCTGATGGATGGGATTGATGCAGTGATCCCGGTAGACAAGACCGGGAAAAAATATGTGCTATGTGCATGGTACAGGAAATCTGTATGGAAGATATTGGAAGAACAGTTAAAGACTGGGGATTATAAAGTGCAGCATGTACTGGAAAATCTGAGGGTATGTTATGTGGCAGTTCAGGGAATTACAGACGGACCGGGGAAATTTTATAATATAAATACACCAGAAGAATATCGGAAAATAATACCAGAGAAAATAAAAGAAAAAGCACAGCAGACCCCGGTTGTATCGTTTGTGGCCTATTCCGGCACCGGTAAGACGACATTTCTGGAAAAACTGATTCCGAAGCTGAAAGCATATGGGCTTAAGATTGCGATCGTAAAGCATGACGGACACCGGTTTGATATCGATTACGAAGGAAAAGACAGTGACCGCTTTACCAAAGCCGGAGCAGACGTGACCGGTCTGATCTCCTCGGAGAAAGCGGTGCTGATGGACAACAGAACAGTTGATCCGGAAGAATTCCTGAAAAAGATAGATGGTGTGGATCTGATTCTGACAGAGGGATTCAAGCACGGACCGTGGCCGAAGATCATGCTGCACCGGAAAGAAAACGGGAAACCGATGCCGTTACGACCGGAAGAATGTCTGGCAGTGATCAGTGATGTGGATGTGGAGGACTGTGAAAATGTGTTCCCGTTGGACGATGTTGGGAAAACGGCGGTTTTTTTACTTCAGTATATACAGCAGAATATGCAACATATAGAAAATCTATAGTAGAGTATGAAACGGAATGTGCCTGGATGACAGGTACAAGATGATAGATACATTGATAAGAATTGAAACGAGAAACGATAAAGAAACGAGGCGGAAAAAGTATGAAACTGATCAGAACAGAAGATGCAGTGGGACATGTGTTATGTCATGATATGACGCAGATCATTCCGGGAGTGATCAAAGATGCGAGATTCCGGAAGGGACATATTGTCACAGAAGAAGATATTCCGGTGCTTCTTTCTATAGGGAAAGAACATCTGTATGTCTGGGAGAAGACAGAAGGCATGCTTCATGAGGATGAAGGTGCGGAACGTCTGCGCAGGATCACGCAGAATGAAAATATGCATCCGTCAGTTGTAAAAGAAGGCAAAATTGAACTGCTTGCGGATGTCGACGGATTATTCCAGGTGGATGTCGAACGATTATATGATGTGAACAGTGTGGATGAGATCATGATCGCAACCAGACACACGAACACAGCGGTAAAAAAAGGCGACAAGCTCGCAGGAATGCGGGTGATTCCGCTGATCATAGATGAAAAGAGACTGGAAGAAGCAGAAAAAAAGGCGGGTCCGGAACCGTTATTGAAGGTAACGCCGTGGAAATTAAAGACGGCAGGTGTGATCACAACCGGAAGTGAAGTCTATAAAGGACTGATCAAAGACCAGTTTACTCCTATAGTGGAAAAGAAGCTGGAGACATTTGGGATTCAGATGACAAAGCATGTATTATGCAGTGATGATACGAAAATGATCACGGACGCAATTGCAGAAATGAAGGAAGCGGGAGTGGATCTGATTATCTGTACGGGCGGGATGAGTGTAGATCCGGATGATAAGACACCGGGTGCAATCAAGGCTTCCGGAGCGGAAATCGTCACATATGGGGCACCGACACTGCCGGGTGCGATGTTGTGTCTGGCTTACTTTGAAGACGATACACCAATCGTGGGACTGCCGGGCTGTGTGATGTATGCAAAAGCAACTGTATTCGATCTGATCCTACCGAGAATGGCAGCAGGGATTAAGATTGAGCGGAGAGATATTATCCGGATGGGACACGGAGGACTCTGTCTTGGTTGTAAAGAGTGCCATTATCCGGTCTGTCCATTCGGAAAGGAGGCGTAAAGGTGGAACCATCCCGAGTGACACTTGAAGAGGCACAGGAATTATTTCAAATCTGTATGCCGGGAATAAAAAAAGAAGAAAAATCGGCAGCAGACTGTCTGGGACAGATTCTGGCAGAGCCGGTATATGCGGCAGTAACCCAGCCGCCGTTTCCAAGGTCAGCGATGGATGGATTTGCACTGAGAAGCCGGGACGTCTGCGGGGCAGATCTTGAGCATCCGGTTACCTTGGAAGTTGCCGGGTGTGTGTATGCGGGACAAAAGACAGAGCTTATACTGGAACCACATCAGGCAGTCCGGATCATGACCGGAGCAATGATACCGGAAGGAGCAGACTGTGTAGTAAAACAGGAAGATACGGATTATGTAAGAATAGCAGATCCGGATCCGGACAGGAAAACAATCAAAATTTATAATAATGTGGGACCGGGAGAAAATTACTGCCCGAAAGGAGAAGATTTTTCTGCCGGGGAATTGCTGGCAGAAGCCGGACTTTTGGTGGATTCTTATCTGCTGGCGGCAGTTACGTCTGCGGGAGTACGGGACATTACTGTATATAGAAGACTTAGGGCTGCAGTGATTACAACCGGTGATGAGCTGCAGAATGCAGATACATCATTAGAACCCGGGAAAATCTATGATGCAAATGGAATCTGGCTGTGTGCGAGATTAAGAGAGATGGGCTGTGAGATACTACAGTATGAAACCGCGGGAGATGACAGGGACAAGATCGCAGACAAGATCAGTGAGGTATTAAAAGAAGCAGATCTGATCCTGACAACCGGAGGGGTATCAGTAGGAGACAAGGATCTCGTTCCGGATGTCATAGAAAGCCTGAACGGCAGGGTACTATTTCACGGGATACGGGTAAAACCCGGAATGCCGACAATGCTTTCGGTAGTAGAGGACATCCCTGTTCTGTCGCTTTCCGGTAATCCATTTGCAGTGGCGGCATTATTTGAATTATTAGCCGGCGGATATCTGGCGGACAGGGCAGAAGAGGTATATACACAGAAGAAAGAGACAAAAGTGCTGAGACAGACATTTGTAAAGACCGGGAAGCCAAAACGGATCGTAAAAGGAAAATGTGATGAGGAAGGCGTGTTCCTTCCGCAGATTCAGAGAAACGGACAGCTTAAGAATGGGATTGGCAGCAATTGTCTGGTGGTATTCCCGGAGGGAGAACGGACCTATCCGGAAGGAGAAAAAGTTCAGGTGATCCGGATATGATAAGGAAGGAGTAATCATGGGAGAATTTACGCATTTCAATGAACAGGGGCATGCAGTGATGGTCGATGTCAGTGAAAAAGCAGACACTATGCGTGAGGCAACGGCAATGGGAAGAATCCACATGTCGAAGGAATGTTTTGAAAAAGTAAAGACGGGTGGAATGAAAAAGGGAGATGTCCTGGGAACTGCAAGGATTGCAGGAATCATGGGGGCGAAGAGAACATCAGAGCTGATCCCGTTGTGCCATATCCTGAACCTGAGCAAGGTTACAGTGGAATTTGAATATATAGAGGAAACCTGTGAGATTGAAGCACGGTGTACGACGAAGACGGTCGGGAAGACCGGTGTAGAGATGGAAGCACTTACCGGAGTTCAGGTGGCACTGCTTACGATTTATGATATGTGTAAGGCGGTCGACAAAGGCATGTGCATGACCGGTATCCGTTTATTGAAGAAAACAGGTGGAAAAAGCGGCATATGGGAAGCTGACCGGGAGACGGAGCTATGATTGATGCGGCAGGAAGAGTGATTGATTATATGCGGATCTCCATTACGGACCGCTGTAATTTAAGATGCAGATATTGTATGCCGGACGGAATCACGCAGGTATCCATGGCGGAGATCCTGACGTATGAAGAGATCCGGAAAGTGTGCATACTTGCAGCAGAGCTTGGCATTCAGAAGATCAAGATCACAGGCGGGGAACCGCTGGTGCGGAAAGGATGCGCCGATCTGATTGGAATGATAAAAAATATTTCGGGAATCACACAGGTCACGATGACGACGAATGGCGTTCTGTTACAAGACAATCTGGAAGCGTTAAAGAAGGCCGGACTGGACGGGATCAATATCAGTCTGGATACGCTTGATCGTGAAAAATATCAAGAGATTACCGGAACCGACGCCTGTGAAACGGTACGGCAGGCAGTAGCGGCCGCTGCAGAAAGTGGGATACGGACAAAGGTGAATACGGTGTTGCAGTCTGACGGTGACAAAACGGAATGGAAGGCATTGATCACACTGTCTGAAAGCCTGCCGGTTGATGTAAGATTTATAGAACTCATGCCGATCGGTTATGGAAAGGAGAATACAGGTGTGTCGAATCTGGAACTTCTGGATGAGATACGGAAGGTATATCCAGATATCCGAAAGGACAGTAAGATACACGGCAATGGACCTGCGGTATATTATCAGATTCCAGGATTCACCGGCGGTATCGGATTTATCAGTGCGATGCACGGTAAGTTCTGTAAGAACTGCAACCGCATCCGGCTGACTTCGACCGGAGACCTGAAGCCGTGTCTGTGTTATGGGGATACCTATCCATTGAAAGATTTACTGCGGAATGGAACAGAGGAAGAGATAAGAAAACAGATAAAACGAGCCATTGAACAGAAACCGGCAGCGCACTGCTTTGAAGAGCCGGGAGCGATTACGGAAGCACATCAGATGGCACAGATTGGAGGATAAAAGACAGGATGAATCAGAAGAAAGGCGTGATTAGAGGAATCTGTATCAGTCCCAGAAGAGGAACTGCCAAGTATCCGGTAGAAACGGCAAAGATCGTGCCGGACTGGGGCATTGAAGAAGATGCACATGGCGGGAAATGGCACAGACAGATCAGTCTTCTTGCACTGGAGAAGATTGAAGCATTCCGGGAAAAGGGAGCGGATGTAGATTTTGGGGCATTTGGAGAAAATCTGATCGTAGAGGGATTTGATTTAAGAAATGTTCCGGTTGATTCCGAAATACGGATCGGAGATGCAGTCAGGCTGAAAGTCACACAGATTGGAAAGGAATGCCACAGCCACTGTGCGATCTATCAGCGGATGGGAGACTGTATTATGCCAAGAGAAGGCATTTTCGCAGAAGTACTGACAGGTGGAATGATCTGTGTGGGTGACTGTGTGGAAGTCGTAATGCCGCAGGAAGACCGCCCATACAGTGTAGCCGTGATCACGCTGAGTGACAAAGCATTTGCCGGAGAACGAGATGACCTAAGCGGTCCGGCAATAGAAAAGATATTAAAAGACAGTGAAGAAAAAGATCATATCAGATTTGACATAAAAGAGACCATTCTTCTGCCGGATGGTGAAGAAGGATTAAAGAAACAGCTGATCCGTCTGGCGGATCAGAGACAGGTTGACCTGATCCTGACAACAGGCGGGACAGGATTTGCCCCAAGAGACATGACGCCGGAGGCCACGATCGTTGTCTGCGACCGGATGGCAAACGGAATTGCAGATGCGATCCGTAATTATTCGATGACGATCACAGACCGTGCAATGTTCAGCCGGGCAGTGTCGGGACTGCGGAAGAAGACACTCATTATCAATCTTCCGGGGAGCCCGAAAGCAGTGACGGAAGCACTGGAGTATATTCTTCCGAAACTTCCTCATGGACTGGATGTCCTGAGAGGAAATGTACAGGAATGTGGCAGAAAATAATCCTATTACAGATACAGTAACTGGTAAATTTATCAGACAAGAGAAAAGGAGAAACGTATTATGAAGAACCAGATGGCAAAAAGGATCGCATCTGTCCTCCTGGCAGGAGTGATGCTAGTTTCACTGGCAGCATGCGGAGAAAATAAAAAGACAGAAGAAAAGAAGACAGATGACAGCAAAAAGAGCAGCAAGAAAGAGACAGAGATCCAGGTATTCATCGCAGCAAGCCTGAACACGGTTATGACAGAGCTTGCAAAAGAGTACAACGAAGATCATCCGGAAGTGAAGATCACATTTAACGCAGACAGCTCCGGAACACTGCTGACACAGATCGAAGAGGGATATGAGTGTGACCTGTTCTTCTCTGCAGCACAGAAGCAGATGGATCAGCTTGAAGCAGACGGATTGGTAGTAGACGGCACAAGAGCAAATGTCCTGAATAACCAGGTGGTAGTTATCTCCTTAAAAGACAGCGGCACAAAGGTAACAGGTCTTGAGAACTTAAAAGATGCCAAGAGTATCGCACTTGCAGGCGGAAGTGTTCCGGTTGGAAAATATACAAGACAGGCACTGGTAAATCTTGGAACATTAAAGGCTGACGGTGAAGTAGATGCCATTATAACAGATCAAGTATCACAGGCACTTGGTGGAGTGGAGATTAGTGACGAAGATAACGTAAGTAAAGTACTTACAGCAGTAGCAGAAGGATCCTGTGAAGTTGGAACAACATACTATTCAGATACTTATGGATACGAAGACAAACTGAATATCCTCCAGGTTGTAAGCTATGATCTGACAGGCGATGTTATCTACCCAATCTGTCAGGTACAGAATGACGAAGCAGATAAGACACAGACTGCAGTCGCAAAAGACTTCTACAAATTCGTATTATCTGACAAGACTAAGAAAGTCTTCGATGCATACTATTTCGACACAGACGTAGAAAGATAAGAAGCTTCATAGTATGAAAGAAAATATGCAGGCAGTTGTGGCTGCATGTTTTCTGTTTTTCGAAGTATGTAATAGATGAAACAGGAGGAAGTTACATGGATGCAGTGGTAGAAATACTGAAAGGACTGGATTACAGTCCACTATATGTGTCGTTAAAGACGGGAATTGTTGCAACGATATTCTCATTCTTTCTTGGCCTGTTTGCCGCAAGAAGAGTAATCAAGGCAGGACCGAAAGTGAAAGCAATTGCAGATGGGATCCTGACACTGCCGATGGTACTGCCGCCGACGGCAGCAGGATTCTTCCTGCTTCTTCTGTTCAGCAGAAGACGTCCGTTTGGTATCCTGCTGTACGAACAATTTGGCATCAAAGTTGTACAGACCTGGGCTGGCTGTATCATAGCAGCGACCGTGATCGCATTTCCGCTGATGTACAGAAATGCAAGAGCGGCATTCGAACAGATCGATGTGAATCTGATCCATGCGGCAAGAACACTTGGTATGCCGGAATATAAGATCTTCTGGAAGGTTGCAGTCCCATCCGCAGGACCGGGACTGGTAGCGGGTACGATCCTGACATTTGCAAGAGCGCTTGGAGAATATGGTGCAACATCCATGCTTGCGGGCAATATTCCGGGAAAGACGGGAACCATTTCCCAGAGGATCGCAATGGTTATCCAGGACGGCAATTATCTGACGGCGGGCATCTGGGTTGTGATCATTATGCTGGTTGCATTCGTGCTGATCGTCCTTATGAATCTGGTGACCGGTCAGAATACGAAGAATATCCGGAGATGGTAGGAGGAACGACAGATGGCGATGGAAGTAAAGATACATAAAAAACTTGGAGAGTACGAGCTGGATGTACACTGGAAATCCACGAAGAAAAGAATCGGAATCCTCGGTGCTTCCGGAAGCGGAAAGAGTCTGACTCTGAAAAGCATTGCGGGAATTGAGCACCCGGACCAGGGGCATATCCAGATCGGCGCCCATGTCCTGTATGATTCTGATTCCAGGATCTGCTTAAAACCACAGAAGAGAAATGTCGGATATATGTTCCAGAACTATGCATTGTTCCCAACGATGACCGTGGAGCAGAATGTCGGAGCCGGACTTGCCGGTGACAAAAAGAAGAAGCAGGAACAGGTACAGAAGATGATCCGTCATTTCCGTCTGGAGGGACTGGAAAAAAGACTTCCGAGAGAGCTTTCCGGCGGGCAGCAGCAGAGAGTTGCGCTGGCGAGGATCATGGCATACGAACCATCCGTTATTCTTCTCGATGAACCATTTTCGGCACTGGATGTCTTCTTAAAAGACCGTCTGCAGCAGGAGATGATGGAACTCTTAAGCGATTATGACGGAACGGTGATCCTGGTGTCCCACAGCAGGGATGAGATCTACCGGTTCAGCGAGGAACTTCTGGTCATTGATGACGGGAAACAGATCTGTTACGGTGACACAAAGGCAATCTTTGACTGCCCAGAACAGGTGGAAGCAGCAAGGCTTACCGGATGTAAGAACATTGTTCAGGTAAAAAGGTTGGATGAACACAGTATCGAGATCCCGGACTGGGGCACAAGGCTTCATCTGGAACAGGAGATCGATGCAGAGATTACACATATCGGGCTTCGTGCACACAAATTCATCCCGGTGTGGGGCGAAAGAGAAGATAACTGCATTCCGGTTAAAGAAAAAGGAAAGGCAGAATTTCCATTTGAATGGAAATATTTCTTAAAAGGTGAGACAGAAGAAAGTGATGATATCTGCTGGTATGTACAGAAAAATCTATGGGACGAACTTACAGAAAAGGGCATTCCGGATTATCTGAAACTGCCGGAAAAAGAGATTCTTTTGCTGAAATAAAAATCATGATATAATGAGCGTTAGCGGACTGGCGTATGCTGGTTCTCTGACGCCTATTTTTTGGAGGAAAATAATGTATACAATCGGGACACATATGTCCATTGCGGGAGGAATTGCGAAGACTGCGGAAAATGTAGTAAAGATGAATGCCAATACGATGCAGATATTCAGCAGAAACCCGCGTGGATCCAGTTATAAAACTTATGCACAAGAAGAAGTAGAGAAATTTCAGCAGATCCGTAAAAGCCATGCATTCGGTCCGGTTCTTGCACATGCGCCGTATACGATGAATCTGGCGAGTGCGACGGAAAAGACATATGAATTTGCCTGTACGGTGATCCGGGAAGATATCAGACGTATGGACGAACTGAAGATTGAAAACCTGGTATTCCATCCGGGCAGTCATACCGGGATCGGAGAAGAAGCCGGGATTGCCAATATTATCCGTGGACTTGATCAGGCGATTACAGGAACGGAGAATATTAAGGTTCTGTTGGAAACAATGAGTGGAAAAGGGACAGAGATCGGATACCGTTTTGAACAGTTAAAGCAGATCCGAGACGGCGTACAGCACCCGGAGCGGATTGGAATCTGCCTGGATACTTGTCACGTGTTCGCGGCGGGATATGATATTGTCCATGATCTGGACGGGGTACTGGATGAATTTGACCGGATATTAGGACTTGAATTATTAAGAACGATTCATCTGAATGATAGTCTGATGCCTTTCGGTTCCAGGAAAGACCGGCATGCAGTGATCGGAGAAGGTGAGATTGGGCTGGAGGCACTTCTGAATGTGCTGCGCCATCCGAAGCTTAAAGATCTGCCATTCTATCTGGAGACGCCGCTTGATGATGCCGGGCACAAAGAAGAGATTGCCAGATTGAAAGAATATCTGGGTGAGGAATAAGGAGCGGAGCAGTTGAAAAAGTTAGAATATATAGCAAGAATCCATACCGACTTTCCAACGAAATTTGGAATTCCAAGGCAGTCGGGACTTGTAAGTACAAAAGGAACAATTGTATTCGAGCCAGAATACCGCAAAGAAGAGGCACTAAAGGGACTGGAAGAATATTCGCATCTGTGGCTGATCTGGGAATTTTCAGAGGTGGTCAGGGAGAACTGGAGTCCGACGGTACGTCCGCCGAGACTTGGCGGGAATAAGCGGTGCGGTGTATTCGCAACCAGGTCGCCGTTCCGGCCGAATCCGATCGGATTGTCCTGTGTCAGGCTGCTTGGGATCGAGAAACGTCCGGAAAAAGGTATGGTTGTTGAAGTCGAAGGAGCAGATTTGATGGATGGAACGCCGATACTGGATATCAAGCCATATCTGCCGTATGTGGACTGTATGCCGGATGCCAGAGGCGGATTCGCCGACCGGGTGAAGGGTTATGCGCTGGAGGTAGAGATACCGGAGAAACTTCTGTTAAAACTTCCAAATGAACAGCAGGGATGCGTGCGGGAGATCCTCGCAGAAGATCCGAGACCGTCTTATCAGAATGATCCGGACAGAGTATATGGAATGGAGTATGCCGGGTATGAGATTAAGTTCCGGGTAAAAGACTACAGGCTGACGGTCTGTGAAATTGAGCGGGCCGCCGCGGACAGAACAATAAAATGATAATGATCAGGAGGATACAAAGGTGAAGTATTATCTTGCGCCATTAGAAGGAATTACAACTTATATATATAGGAGAGCATATCATACACATTACCGTCCGATGGAGAAATATTTCACTCCTTTTCTGGTTCCGCATACCAAAAAGGATTTTAATACGAGAGAGAAGAATGATATTCTGCCGGCACACAATCCGGGGATGAACCTGGTTCCGCAGATCCTGACAAATGACGCAAAGGGATTTCTGGATACGGTAGAAAAGTTAAAAGGGTATGGATATGATGAGGTGAACCTGAATCTTGGCTGTCCGTCCAAGACGGTAGTATCGAAAGGACGCGGCTCGGGATTTCTGATCCACACAGAAGAACTGAACCGGTTTCTGGATGAGATTTATGCAAAAGCAGATGTGAAGATATCCATAAAGACAAGAATCGGAAAATTTGATGCAGATGAGTGGGGAGAACTTTTGAGGATTTATAACCAGTATCCGTTGGAAGAGCTGATCGTACATCCGAGAGTACAGCAGCAGTTTTATAAAGGACATCCGGATCTGGATGCATTTGCGGATGCAGTGAAGGAATGTAAGCACACGTTGTGTTATAACGGTGATATTTTTACAACAGAGGATATGGAAAAATTAAAGAAGCGGTTTCCAGAGGCCTCCTGTATCATGCTGGGGCGCGGAATTTTGAGAAATCCGGAACTGATTGAAATCATGGAATCCGGAGAAAAAAAGATCGATGCGAAGAAATTAAGAGCGTTCCATGATCAGATCTATCAGGATTACCAGGAGGTAAGTTGTGGGGATAAGAATGTGCTGTTCAAGATGAAAGAACTCTGGTGTTATCTTGGGACATTGTTCCCGGATAAGGAAAAACAGCTGAAAAAGATCCGGAAAGCAGAGAAACTGGAGCGCTATGAAGCAGTTGTAGAAGAACTTTTAAGTCACAATTATATTGACTCAAACTTCCCACACCAATAAGGTGTGCTGAACCTTGAAAATCCAATATTTCAGCCAATAAAAAAGGCATAAATACAATCCTTTGGTATAATGGAATTGTCCAGAAACCAAAATAGAAAAGGAGA
>SKER01000087.1_pt1 | contig 123480 bp, 139 predicted proteins | sample 4826961 | NCBI WGS metagenome assembly SKER01 (sample SAMN11008804, study PRJNA524170) | human gut metagenome | biome: Human fecal sample; material: Feces; isolation source: fecal sample from pouch patient p47 | host: Homo sapiens | place: Israel: Tel-Aviv | collected 2016-11-16
CAGACTGCCAGAATATCTGCGTAATGCACTCCATCCAGGGACTGCGATGGCATAAATTGCTATTTTGTTAGCTGAAATATTGAATTTTCAAGGTGCGAAGCCCATTTGGGGTATGGGAAGTCTTAGTTAATAATATACATGCTTCGTTGATTCCGGTTCTGGTCCTGGACCGATCCAGATAGGAAAACCACGTTTTCCATAATCACGTGCATATATTACTGTGCCATCAGGTAATTTTCTTGATGCTCTAATTATATACATAAGACTCTCTCCTTTCGCAATTTCACTTGCCAAAAGGAACTGTACCGTGCTATACTTAACTTGTCTAAGGAAAAATATAGCTGACCGAAGCAACTGATACAGTTTCTTTCGGTAAGTGCCAAGCGTCTTATGCGCTTGGTTTTTTCTATGTATAAAGCTTATGCTTGATACATCATCTTTTTTTCAACTGGCATTTTGCAGCAGCTAGTGACACTTGACATTCAATCGCCACCTGGTGCGGATTCATACCAATCACCAAATCATATGGAATTAATAATTCTCCTCCAAATGCATCGGCTTGCCATTCAGGATTTCTATATGTCTCTATACTGCCACTTCGTGCATAACTTATATTTTCCTTCCCGTGATATAACAAATGAAAAAGTTCATGAGCCATTGTCAATCTATCTCTTCCACTTCCCTCACATGCCCGTTCGTACACATCTTCTCTAATTTGTATCTCGTTTCTATCGGGATATGTCAGTCCGTGACACTCTCCCATTTCGCGCATTGTTTTTACTAAAAACGTAAAAGACGGATCAATCTTTGGCAATGTAACTTCAAGGAAATGTACAATATCAAAAAAATATTTTCCATTACTCTTTTCTATAATTCTTATTTTTTTTTGCCATCATTCGAATATCTTTTCTGGATATTGGTTCTGCAACGCATTCTGCCATTCTTTTCTTCCTTTCTTACTCATCTAGTATTTTTTGAATTTCGCATACCTGTTCATTTGAAAGGTCTTTAAATTTTCTTGCAAAAGACAGCGCTAAACCTATTTCTGGTTCTTCTGCATTATTTAAATCAATCTTAATATCCGTCTTATTTTCATATGCCAGTTTTTGCAACTCTTCAATTTCTTCTTCTGACAATTTATAACTAATAGACAGCTTTTCAATCCATGAATCTGGTACACTTCGCTTGCCATTTTCTACAGCTGACAGATATGCAGCAGTAACTTCAAGTTTATCAGCCATATCCTTTAATCTTTGGTCGTTTTCCAAGCGTAATGCCCTTAATTTCTTTCCAAATTTTGTCAGCATTGTCCTTCCCTCCATTGTTCAACTTGTTCTTTCTTTGCTCATCCACAATATACAACACTTTGTTTAGTTTGTCAACAGCTTGTTGATTTTTTGTTCTATTTGTTAATTTTCGCTTTTTGGGAAGAACAATACTTTTTATCTATATTTAATCTACTTACTCAACAAGCTCTTACATTCCAAGTAAAACTCTCCATGTGTTCTGTCCAACAATGCCGTCAATTGTAAGTCCATGCACTTTCTGCAATATTCTCACTGCATTCTCTGTTCCAGCGCCAAAGATTCCATCTACTTTGCCACAGTTGTACCCGAGACCATTCAATCTCTCCTGGATCAGTCTTGTGATATTTCCTCTTGCTCCTCTTCTGCAGGTTGGGCAACCGGCAAGAGTATTCTTCCCTGGAATGCCATCAACAACCTGCTTGGAAAACCCCTGAGCATTGCATTCTTTCTGCAGTCTGCGTACCCAGTCGTTTCCAGAAGGCGTTGCTGGTTTTGCTGCCGAACTTGTTGCTGTGGTGGAATTAACTGGTACACTTGCTGCAGCTGCTCCTGCGATCTGATTGAACGGGAAGTTCTTTCCTGGACAACTGGTTGAGCATACATCTCTGTGTGCCTGCACCTTGCTGATACCGTATTTATTTTTCAAGTACGCTACTAACTCCTTGCCGGCATTGATCTGTGCCTGTGGCATGTTTTCTGTCATATATGCCCCCTCGAAGCAGATTCCAATGCTGTTAGAGTTGGCTCCCTGAGCGTGAGCTCCTACTTTGTTTTCTGGCCGAAGCCTGTAAACAGATCCATCTTTTCTTACCAGAAAGTGGTATCCGGCACCCGCCCAACCATTGTTTAAGTGCCAGCGGTGGATATCTTCTGCTGTACACTTACTTGCTTCTGCATGATGCAGGATGATCCTTTTTGTTGCAGATCTGTTTGTCATGCTGTTTTTGAATTTAAGATTTGTTTCGATGATATTCATACTTAATTTCCTTCCTGTGCGACGTCGCACATAAATAATAAGAGGACGATTATTCGCCCTCTGTATCCTCTTCTGTATCTTTGTCCCTTAACTGTATTAATACATCTCTCAGCTTGTCTGGAATCGGTACAAATACTGCCGCATTTTCCAATAAGCTCAGTGCCTCATTGCAAATATAGAACATAATCACAACTTCTCTTAACGGGATTGTATTTCCAATCAATTCCTGAATGGAAAAAGACACTGCAATCACAATAAACATTACAATCTTTTTCAGTAATCCCTTGAACCCTGTTTCCGATGACAGCTTTTTCGTATAAATACCTTTGATGACTCCCGTTATGTAATCTACCACTGCCAGGAACACGATCGTCTTTAAAAGCACGTCCCATCCACCAAGCCAGTATGACAGGACGCCTCCGATCAGACCGAACACTACACTGATCCAATTAAAAATTTTATCCATTTTCTTCATATACCTCACTCTTTCTTATTTTTTGTATAAAAATAAGACCTTACGGTCTTGCTCTGATTTCCATATAATCACCTCTAGCAAAAGCAGCCACATTTGTGACTGCTTTTGCTATATACATGTTTCTTCTAGCTTATCTAACATAGTGCTGATTCTATACAAAACTTCTTCTTTCTCATTATTTTTACACTTAATATACATATCAGATAATGTTTTGTAAATTTCAGTAAATGTGATCGCTGGTTCTTTTTCATCCAGCTTATAGTACTTCAATGCGTTTTTTAAACATCCTTTTGTTGCTAATTCTTCATCACCTGTTTCTATATATCTATGGCAACTATTGCATAATGTCACTAAATTACTTGGACTATGATTTCCTCCATTCACTCTTTTTCTTATATGATGAATATGTAAATCAGTCCTTTTTTGACATATTTGACATTCATTATTATCACGTTGAAGTACTGACTTCCTTGTGTCTTCTGGAATATCCGATAGATTCCATACATTCAATTCTTTACCGAATATTTCATCCCCTTCTTGTAAAGGTGTAATATATTTTTTTACTTTTAAGTTTACAATATCCTCAATGACCGACTTCGCAACTAGCGTTTTATTCAAATTCTCATTTAAATCTTCATTTAGTTCATCTAATCTGGCTTTATATTTATAATTTTTCTGACAATCATCACAACAGAATATCTCCTTAAGTCTTGTTTTTCTAGAAAAATTTTTTCCACAATATAAGCATGTATATTCATAGACTCTGTTTTTCGATCTTTCATAGTTAACTTTTCGTTGACATTTTTTACCACAATATTTCTGATCTTTTCTTGATGGAATATATCTTTCTCCACAACACTCACAAGTTTTTTCTTCTTGTTTCTTCTTTTTCATTGGCGTTCTCTCCTTCCACAGACATTATACAGCAGAAGGAGAAGTTTTCCAAGAAAGGTTCATTTTCAACTGGTTATCTTGCGTATAGCCTTGTGATACCTCCGTTGTTATATATCTTGATCTTATTGTTGCCAAGGTAGGCTATACCTCCATTGTAGGTGCTGGAGTGAAATGCCGAGTCATGTTCGATTACTTTTAACAGTTCTTCTTTCCTATCCATAATTTTCTCCCTATATCATTACTTCGTACATACAACATGTATATCTAAGTTAAATTCAACACTTGATGCGGCATCATTCCAGCTCTTTAACGTAAACCCGTCTTTTTCTTTTTTCGCGATTATAAAATCGACCTTATTAAAATAAGAATCTGAATTAGATATTGTTTTATTCCAGTTCACAACATAATTTGTATTCGGTATTAAACCGGACGGCAGCGGTATTTTATACTTTGTTTCTCCATGTGCGGCATTCCACCAAACATTATTGGCGACTAACTCAATTGATTTTCCACTTTCTCGTATACGCCACTCCACATTATTGACCGTCATTGTTTTCCAATCTGGATTAACGAGAATTTCGTTTATATAAGCTCCATCTTCATCGACTTTAATACTTGGTGATAATGACGCACCAGCTTCATTAGGTGCCTTAGAACCTATTCGCATTGATTTGGACCTCAAATAATTATACGGTATACCGTCAGCAACATAAGTACCTAATTTTATGTGATCACAACATAAGTCTAACGTAGCATCGTTCGATACTAAACCGATTCTAGTATTATTTGCACCGAAAGCAGCCAAAACAGTCGTACCATTCCTCATATATATGACGCTACCATCCATGTATATATTAAAGCCACTAGGGTTTCCTATAATTGCTGATGATGCGTACACAGGTTCTGACGAAACTCTCCAGTTTGTACCGTCATATGTGAACGATACTGTAGCGCCAGCATTCCAGTACACATCACGAACACCTTGGATATACATTGCTTTGGCACCTGTGCCGGCAATATTAAGTGTTGGGCTGGATGCAGTGTTTGCATAAGTAAATTTAATAGCTACGGTTGCTCCGGCTTTTAGTGAAAGTGAACCAGCCGCCAAACTTGCAACTTTCGCCACTGTTCCGGCTGCCGTATTGCAAGTTGCATAGAGCATTTGTCCATCTTTGCCTGCTGCCCCTGTCTGCCCTTGAGGTCCAGTTGGTCCCTGTGGTCCTTGGGGACCTGTTGCTCCGGTGGCACCTTTATCTCCTGTTGGACCAGGGATACCCTGTTCACCTTTCTCACCTTGTAACCCCTGCAAGCCTTGTGGTCCTTGTTCACCTTGTGGGCCCTGGGGACCTTGAAATTTACTCCACCGATACTTTGTCGGATCTTCAGAATCAGCCTTTTCAAAATCTGCATACTGTCCCATATATGTTTTCCCGACAGTATCTGTTGTCGAAAATCCAGTTTTTCCATCCGCACTGGTCGCATAAGCAAAATGCACATAACTCGTCTCGCCGTTCTCTCCATTTTTCCCTGGAATTCCATCTGCACCATCTTCGCCGTTGTCGCCTTGGAATTTTCCCCACGTATATTTCGATGGATCTGTACTGTCATCCAGTTCATAATCTGCATAAGTTCCAATATATTTGTTTGGTGTTTCCGTCATGTCACTGTATGATGTCGGGTTCGGTACCGCCGAATATTTCATATGGAAATATGTTGTTTTACCATCTTTACCCGCTGTTCCCGGAATGCCCTGCTCGCCTTTTATCTTTACCCATGTGTACTGCGTCGGATCAGAAAGATCTGCTTCTTTCACAAGCCGGTTCGTTGCGATTCCGAGATAATCTTTTCCGTAAGCATTGGCCGAAATTCCCGTTCCATTTTCATCATCTGCAAAGGCTGTCCACGTATAAAAATTACGATTCTTAGCGATCTTCTCAAATCGCTCTGCCAGCTCAATGACTTTTTCATCAATTCCGCTTTCCTGTCTTACATAATCACCCAGCTCTGCTTCTTTCGTATCGTTCGATTCCGAGGTCTCTAATTTCAACAGCCTTGCAGTAAGATATGTATTATCGTCATCATCAACAATGGATACCGTATCACCTACCTTTACCCCATCCGGAAGATATAACAACTCTACCTCGTAGGTAACAGCTTCATCACATACCTTCTTAAGACTGGACACGGCACGATTGCACAACTCCGACTTTGAAGTTGTGTCATACGAAAAGGTTTTAACAATATGGCCAACATTATTCTCTTTCTTTTCCGTCTTGATCTGATACCGACTCCACTTTTCCAGTGCTTTTCTGGACATCACATAGTTCCCGGATACATGAAAATCACCATCATCATATTTATACCCATCAAGTGTAATCGGATTTTCTGATCCTTCCGGTGTTCCGCCGGTACAGCGGTATGCTGTTGCAAGATCTGCGATAGAACTCTTGATTCGAAATCCACTAACCTCTTTACCAATGGTCAAAGTAACGCCCGAATCGTTCCCCCTCTTCTTGTACACATTGATGTATTTTCCAGTCACAGCCATATTCTCGACTTTGAAGCAGAATTCAATCTCAGCATTATCAAACTGCGTAGCTACGCTCAATAGCCTTTCCGTAGCTGTAGCTTCACCGTCCCAGGATAACTTTCTTGTAAGATTGCTTACTTCGTTGATCCCGATTTCGAATCCGGAATCATATGCAAATTTATTAATATAATGATCAATGCTATATGCTTTGTCTGCAGTGTATGTTCCAACCACTTCGTTCAGCAAGTCCAGTCCCGCATCTTCAGCATAGATGGATGCATCCTTTTGAATCGGATCTATCGTCGAATCAATAATCGTATAAACTTCTGCCTTACCGTCGTCTGCGCTCTGTTTTAAGATGAAATTCCCGACTGCTGCAAGCTTCTTCACATCGACTTCCTGTTTTTCGTCTTTATTCGAATTTGCGAAATCGTAATCCAGATTACATTCGAAGATTGCTACACCTTCTGATATTTCTTCTGTCTTTTTATCATTTGTGATCATCAGTCCCTTCGGTAATCCCGTGGATGCTGATCCTAGAATATTCATTGCCCTGTCAGCAAAATATATGATCACAAGAACACCTCCCTGTATTTCATTCTAAACGTCGGTTTCTTCGCCCAGCTGGAGCACAAACATTGAACCTGATTAACTCCCGGCTTCAGACAAAATGTTTCCCAGTCGTTACCAAGAGCTCCCAGCTCCGGTTTTGGCAACCCATTCATAGTTACCGAGGCTTCTTTGCAATCAGCAACAACTTTGCTGGTTCGTGCGAATTTATTCGGTACGTCTCTCCATTTGTCTACATGCAGCTTTTGGAACCAAAAATTATTGATTCCGTTATATGTCAGATACCTGCTGCCGGATCTAGTTCCCCATTGCTTGATTGCTATCTGTATTTTGGTGCATTTCATGTCCTCGATCTCCGGTACCGTAAAGCTCGGGTATCCACCCCAGTAGAAGAATGTAAGCTTACTTCCTTCTTTCCGGATATCGCAATGTCCCCAATCCCAATACCAGGGGTTTTGCGTGTGTAAATGGCTGGTCGTGTAGCCATACGTTTTCAGCACTTTCCCCGCTTGGTGATCCGTATCTTTTTTGTTCGGGTTATAGCATACCAGCTCATAGTGTCCTGTATTTCCTGACATATCTGCCTTATACCAGTTCACGCCACAAATCAGCTTATTATCATCCGTGAGAAAATTGATACACATCTCACCGGTTTGTCCCATTAATCCGGCATAAAACAAGATATGGAAATAAGCGTAGAAATTTTTACATCCACTTTTATCCCCATTGGAATCTGCTGGTAAGATAACTGTCCTGAGACCTCCATTCGCACCGCCAACCTGCGTCCCTGCTTCTTTTAAGCATAGGAATTTGTTATTAAACCAAGTTGTCGTTCCAAGTTTTCCTTTTGCTCCATAGAGAGGATGCATATAATCTGTTCCTGATGTATCATCTGGTGCATTAAAAAAATCCTGTAGTGTTGCAAGAGTTTCATTCGCCTTGTAGTTCTCTCCATCTGCTTCCTCAATATTTCCAAACTGCAAAATATGTTTATCCTGATCAACGAATCCGACAAAACCGTTCTCTCCGTTTTCCATCACCGCTTCGAATGTTGGGTGTGCTTTATAAGTTCCCTTGTAATCAACAACAAATGTTGTTCCATCATCTGCAGTCGGTATAACCTCGTACTCTTCCACGGAATACTTAAACGGATCTGCACAATAGAACTCAATTTCTGCAGTGATCGCATTCCTGCCATGCGGCACATCACCGGCATTCACCTTTGTTCCGACATAATACTTATCCGGTTCATCCAAGAAGATCAGCTTCGCTTCTGCCACATCAAGTAATGAATTCAATTTGTTATACGCATTCCGGAATTCTGCGTTGCTCTTGGCAATCAGTTGGTACCCGACAGTGATGGTCCTTGGCTTATATCGTTTTCTCCGATATCCGGATCCGTCCATGATCTCTGTAGATAGATCTGTTATTTCTGTTTCGATCATCTCCCTGCCGGACACATATAGTGTCCGATATCCGGGGATTACATTTTCAAAATAGACTCCGTTAAAATTGAGAGCTTCGGAGGGCAGTATCTGCTCTTCCTGTCTCTCTGTAGTGTCCACAAATTTATACATATCCGCCCTCCTTATCTCATGCCTTTCTTCCTTAGATCTCTTTTCTGCTGCTGTTCAATTTCTTCTTTGGTGTATTTCGCTGTTGCCTTCGCCACCTGCCTGCCGTCTACTTCAACAGGGACATAAATAGTATAGGTTTCGTTTCTGGTATAGTCATAATCATCATTCAGATCTTCGATGCCGATTCTTAATCCAGCTCCAATTTCCGGAACAGGAACTAAATCCGGAATGTCTACCAGTTTCCATGCTGCCTTTTTCGCATCTGTGACCCTATCAGAAATTCCATTTACCCATCCTTCACCGAAATAACCTCCAAGCTTATCTGCTACTTTTGACGGACTATGAATCTGCGCCTTCGCCCGGATTGCCGCCTCTGCTGCAGCCGCCAACTGCGCTGCGACAGATCTTACACGTCCAATCTGACTTGCCATACCATTTGCAAGGCCAGCTCCTATATAAACACCGCAACTGTACGAACCGGATCCGGCTGATCGCATTGCTGACACTGTGGATGTAGACATAGATCTTGCTGTGGATACCGCTCTGTTCATTCCATTGCAGACTCCGTTATTGAAGTTATTTCCAACAGCGTTCCCGGAACTCCTTGCTTTTCCTTCTGCGTTTGAAAATTGTCTTACCAATGTATTAACTGCCGACTTTGCTCTACTTCCCAACGCATCCAGTCCGGAATTTACCACATTCACACTGGCTCGCATACTCGTGAGCGAGCTTTGGGCGCTTTTGGCATTACCGGCTATGGATTTCATGCTTGAATTGACAGACTTTAATGCTACCACCATTGCAAGGGTGCCAACTGCGCCACCTGCCATAGCTGCTCCAAACGCAACCACTACAACAACCGATGCTCCCATTCCGGCCGCAAGACCTAATGATAATGCTGTTAAGGCTATCAGTGCTCCTACCGTTGTTAAAGCTCCGGATGATACAGCAGGGAATGCAGCTCCCATCAATAGAAGTCCTGCCCCAGCTACCGTAAGACCGGCGCCAAGGGCCAGTGTTCCCGCTGCCAGAAGCAACACACCCGCTGCCGCAATCAGGACAGCTGCACCAACCACCGTAAGTCCGGCACCTACCACTACAAGTCCGGCACCAAGGACAATGCATCCTGCTCCAGCTACTGCAGCCCCAGCGCCAAATACGATCATACCTGCTCCGAGGGTTGCGATGCAAGCCGCTCCCTGAATTCCATATTGCACAATGGTCGGAAGTACACCTGCTACTATGGCAAGCCCAACACTTGCCAGCAATGCTCCAGTTGAGACCAGTAATATAGCTACACCAAAGGCAATGAGACCTACTGCTCCGGCTGTCAATGCCGGTCCAAGTGCTGCTGCGCCAAGGGCAAGTCCGGCAATTGCCGCAACCATACCAACCATGCATCCTATAGCAAGCGGTCCCGCATTCGCCAGATTAACAGCCGCCAGTGATAATATAGCAATCCCTGCTGCCGCAATCAGGACAGCTGCGCCAAAGGCAATGAATCCGGTTGCTCCGGCCGTCATAGCCGGCGCCACATTTTTGGCAACAACCATTAAGCCTGCCACTGCAACCGTCATACCAACTAGTACTCCTGCTGCAGCTGGGCCAGCTTGAGATATCTGTACTGCAGAATACGCCAACATAGCCAGTCCCGTACTAACCATTAATACACCTGCTCCTAGTGCCAATAGTGCCGGTGCCATTGCCGTTAATTTCTTCGTTCCTCCAGACATAGACGACAACATCTTTGTCATTCCCACAGCAAGTCCCGTGACGACTCCAGTCAGACCAGCAAAGATGACTATTGCACCAGGTCCGGCATTTGCCACTGCAACCGCTGATTGTGATAATAAATAAAACCCTGCACCAACCGAGAGTACTCCTACTCCCATCATCATAAAAGCTTTCGCTGATGCAACCATTTTTTTCGAACTACTTCCACTAGACTTTCCAACGGCTTCCTGTCCTTTGGAAACTTTAAACAAACCCGGGGCTATCTTTCCCAGTCCAGCCTTCGCCAGTCCTCCGACTGCTCCCGTAAACATTCCGACAAATGGAGCAACTGCTTTAACAATTTTAAATCCTCTATATGCCGCATACAATTTTGGCAATAACGTAATAGCCTTTGCCACTTCTTTATCATGTTTTTTTAAAAAATCAGCAAATGTAGTCAATGCACCTGTTGCTGTTCCCATGCTTTCAGAGAAATTATCCACACTTTCCTTTTTTCCAAATGCTCCTGTAAGTTCCTGTACTTCGTCAATAATCGCACCAGCTGCCTCTCCAAAGGCTGTCCCTACCTCTTTTGCATCTGTTTTCAGCACGTTCCAGTATGGAGATATAAGTTCGATTGCTTTTGGAATTCCAACGGACAATTTGTCAAATCCCGCCTCCACCTTACCGGTCATCCCATTGATTGCATCAATCACTTTAGGCTTTGCAAACGTATCATAAAGATTCATCATTCCGCTTACTGCAGATGCCTCCAAATTACCCATAGCACCTTCAAATGTGGTTACAGATGTAGCCGCTTCTTTTGCCATGTCCGTCATACCGATGTTATTGATAGCCTGTCCGAGCATATCTGCAGTAATTGCTCCCTCTTCCATCGCTCCCTTGAAGTCTTTGCCGAGCTTTGGATTCAGTTTGATCAATTCTTTTCGTAAGCCACCTGCAAGCTGTGGGCTTGCATTAATGATCTGGTTCCAGTCCTGCGCATGCAATGCTCCTGCTGCCATTGCCTGTGAGAATGCCAGTGCTACGCCTGCATATTCCTGAGCTCCACCACCAAATACTGCAACAGCATTACCAACAGCTTCTGTCAATTTATCGGCATCTTTGATTCCGTTTGCTGATAATGAACCGAACGTATTTAATACGTCCTGTAGAGAGAATACTGTTTTATCCGCATATGTTTTTAATGTACCTGTTGCTCCGGCTATTCTTTGTATTTCCGCTTCGGAATACCCGGAAAATCTCATAGCTGCCTGCAACTTATACATGGAATCCGATGTTTCTATCGTCTCTTTCGACAAATCACTGACTGAATTTGTCACCAGCGACATCGCCTTTCCACCGATTGCAGCCATTGCACCGAATCCAAGACCGCCGGTGAGAGTAGTTTTCAGATTATTTGCATATCCCTGGCATGATTTCATAATGGATGAAAAGTTTTTGTCCTGCGCTGATAATATTGCTTTTACACTATACGATTCTGCCATCCTCTCACTCCTCTCTATCCAGTAGTTTGGTTATTCCGGCAAATCTGGATGGTTTCCTTCGATTCTTCATTTTTTTCAATTCTTTATCGAAATCAAAAAACTGCCGGAATCTCTTGTAAACTGGTTTGGTCTTGCCTTTACCGGCTTTCTTTTCTGCCTTTACCGCAAAATTCAAAAATGCCTGACGATGTTCATGTAAACTCTCGTCAAGCATCCGAAGCTCTAAAGCTTCCATCATAAGTTCATATTCTGCCAATGTCAGCTGATCCACCTGTTTAAATGACGTGAAGCCAAAATACCGAAAGCAATTCCTTGCTACGGTTTTATATAGGTCTTCTTCTACAGCTCCTGAGCCTTCTTCTTCGACATCTGTTCCTCGTACTCTTTCAAGATCTCTTTCACTGCTTTCTTGGTAGCATTTGCTTTCGATAAAAAATCTTTTGTTTTCTCCATGAGTTCATCGATGTCTACCTCTTCCGAATCAATGTAAGAATCTAACATTGCCTTTGTTACTCTTGGATTCTCTCCCTTATTTGCCAAATCTAACAGATCTACCAGCGCGTTCGGTTCCTGGTCAATCACAACACTAGCGATCAGATACCTTGCTCCTATTTCTTTTGTGGTTCCCGGCATTCCCTGAACCGGAACTACGGTAAGCTTATTTGCTTCTCTTAAGAATCCCATTCCGAATTTAAACTGATATACTGTTCCGTTGATTGTAAGTTCCATCATCTTGTCCTATCTCCCTTCTGTGCGACATCGCACATAAAAAGAGGACGAATTTTCTCGTCCTCTTAAGCTCCTGTCTTCTGTGTGTCTGCAAATACATATGCTGCTACTTCCTGCTGTTCTGCAGTAACTGTTGCGTAACCATCTACGCCTTTTCCTTCCAGTCCAAATGTCAATGATAACTCTACATTATCCTCTGCATTGGATGTCTTATCAATTTCTGTAAGATATCCCTGGAAGTATTTTGCTTTAAACTTATTGCTCGAACTTGCCTGTGGCTCTGCCAGATTTACTTCCCAGATTTCCATCTTTTCATCATCATCAAGTGCTGCTTCAAGTTCATCAATGAATTTATCTCCTTTTTTCAGAAGACTGGAAGCTGTGATTTCCACCTCTGCTGTCCCTGGAGTACGCACCGTTCCATCTTTTGTTGCTGTTGTATCAGCATCTTTTGACTTGGTACGCTCATTCTCGGTTGTAAATGCAAGTGCCGTTGCATCATGATCTTTCTCCGTACTCAGGATACGATACAGATACACAATCTTTTTACCTGGTACTGCTTCTGCAAATAACTGCAGTCCAAATAACTTTCTGTTCTTCACTATTGTCATCTCCTAACTAAATTTAAATGCCACTTCTAGGATTCCCATAAGAAGCGGCTGTTTCGTTGTATTATCCGGCAGGATTCTCTGTGTCGGTCTCTGCATATTCCAAGCATAATGTTCTGTATGTTCGATAGATCTGCATATTTTCTTGATATCTGCCAAAATCCCCGACACTATTCCTCTCTGCCGTACATTATCATGCCAGACTTTCAACGTCAGATTAGTCTCGCCGATAATCTCGTTTTTTGTAGCCTGATCACTCTCTGAACAGTCTGCCAGATAAACAAAAGGATATGGCGTGTCTTTCGGCGGTAAAACCGTATCATACACACCAACCCCCGTATCCTTATATTTTTCTTTCAATGCCACCAAAACAGTACTGAACAATTCCTGCTGTGGATCCATGATTATCACCTCACAAGTTTTTTCATATCGGATTTGAATTTACCTTTCTGTTCATCGAATGCTGGCTTCAAATACGGTTGGGCATTCATAAATCTGGTTCCAAGTTCTACATATGCTCCATAGTCAGCCGTCGGTTCTATTTCCGCAGTCTTACCTCCATCTGTAATTTCCAAATCAATACTACGCATCAAATGACCGGTATCAACAGGTGCATTTTTCTGTGCCTTCTTCTGCATTTCTGAGCCATTTTTTCTCACTACTGTTCTAACAGCTGACAGATCCATATTTTTTGTCAATTTGGCTTCTAATTTATCAAAACCGATTACCTGTACTCCCATCACACCACCTCAGACACAACATACACCTGCTTCGTCCGAAGCTCCCTGCTGAAATCTACACCATATGTTTTACTTCCTACTCGAATCCTGTCAAATGGCCGGTCATAATGATTCTGCAGGTGAATGGTAAGGCTGCCTTCCTTAATTCCGGAATAGACAAGCATCATCGTATTCGTACCGGTATCCATGACTGAGGCAGACTTCATATCTTCCGATATCATGTCTTCTCCATAATTACCGGTAGCTGGATCATACTCTCCAGGGGTGAGTTTCTGGAAGTATATTGGTGTGTCATATCTCATAGGAATCTCACCTTACCTTTCTTTGATTCTTTCTGATCATCCAGATATGCCCGGATATCATCCATGTATCCCGCAAAATCATTTTCTGACCAAGAAAGGCTTTCTCCCTCAACACTGTGAGAGGAAAGTCCTTCCGAACCGATTCTGTTGAACCGTATGATTGACACATCCAGAATTATATAATTCATCTCTTCCGGAGGCTCTAACCCTCCAAGAAGGAAACGCAGCCTTTGTTTGGTAGCCTTTAAAATTAACAGCAATTTATTTTCTAATTCCTCGTCAATTTCTTCCGGCAATCCCAATAAGACCCTCAGATCTTCAATCATACGCTCCTCCTATTCTGCCAGCTCTTTGTTTTCCGGCATCTTACTCTCTGCTTTCTTCTTACCGGCTTTTGATGTTTTTTCTGCAGTATCTGTGCCGGCTGTATTGCCTGGATCTTCTTCCACAAGTTCAATCAGTGGAGTGTGCTGCTTATTGTCGCTACCTGCCAGCTCCTTAAGCCTTTCTTCGCTGACATCTACTCCATCACGAGGGAAGATATCTCCCTCGTTATAGGAATGATCGTTGTCATGAAGATCAATAAAATGTTTGATTACCTTATACATGCTTCCTTACCTCCTATGCTCCCGGATTGACCGTTACAACTACATCACCAGAACGAACAGCTTTGTAGTTCTGATCACATTCAACCAAGGTGATGTGGTGAGTCGCTTTTGACGCAATCTCTGATTCACCATCCCACTTAGACCAGTTCTTAACGTCCATGCCGTAAGTTACTGAAGTTGCGGCTGCAGCATCTTTATATTTCCAGCAGTTTCTTGGTGACAGCAGCTGCTCTTTCACTGTCAGCTTTGTATCCCCTGCTTCTGATCCAGCCTCTGACGTTACGCTTAATGTTCCTAAGGTCTGTGTATCAGATTCGCCTACAGAAATGTATGCGATTGCATCTAAATATTCACAGAACAGACGTAAGCCCATGATTGCGAAATTATCAGAAATCATACGGCTGTATGTTCCCTCTGTATGGAACCCAATGAATCCTGTCTCTGAATCCGTTGTGAACGAAAGTCCTGCTTTTGCGAATTCTGAATCTCCCGGATCAACATAATATGCAATCATGTTGTTGAGCGGTGTTGCAATTACAACATTCTGCGGAACCTCAGATGTAACAAATACAACATCCGCTCCGAGGAAATTTGTCAGATACTTGAAGCCGAATGCAGTCTGCAGTGTAATATCTGCTGCACCGAGATACTTGTACACATCCAGAGTGTTTACCCAAACAGCTACTCCGGTTGCTGTTCTTTTCATCTTCTGGAACTTAGCCACAACCTTTCCGATTGCCATTGCAACAGCCATCTGCCAAGTTGTTTCGTGTCCTGTAAGAGATCCGGCTTTTAACTGTGCGTAGAATTTATCAGTCACTACATTCTGCAGATCGGACTTGAACTCATCATCCGTATCCTGTACTGCCGCCTCATAACCTTTTTCTGAAATTGCTTCAAGAGATACGCCTTTACGGTATTTTTCAATCTTGATCGTATCAAAAGGCTTTTCTTCTACTGTGTATCTGGACATCGGGATTTCTTCGCCTTCTTCAACATCTCCTGACTGCAGTTCACCTTTTACCGTTTTGGTCTTTAATACCGAATTGTTTTCCTTCCTGATCATTCTGGTAATTCCCAGAATATCTAACAGTGCCTTCAGGTTCTTACCAAAGGATGTGACAAAGTCAATCTCTCTGGCACGTACCTGGATCTGCACTTCTCCTGTCAGGTTATTCGGTGCTGAAAATACCTGCAGACCTAATCTTCTAATATCATGCATGTTTCATACTTCCTTTCTTACTGAAATAATGTAATATTCTCAGCAATCAGTTTCTGTCTTTCCGACGGATTCTTCACTGCTAAGATCTGTTCTTTTGTCATTGATGGTTTATCTCCACCGTTACCGGCTTTTGGAGGTTTTCCCTTTAAGGCATCTTTCACTGCTTTCTGTACCGCTTCCTTGTACATGGTTGAAAAAGCTTCTACTGCTGCCTTGGTTCCATCTGCATCTTCTTCCACAAGATTCATAACCAGTTCATCTGGAATGTTGATATCCTCATCTGCCAGCATCTTGCGGGCTTCTTTCGCCATGTCTGATCTGGCATTCTGGCGCTGCATTTCTTTTAGAGCATCCTCCGCTTTCTTCGCCCTGTAGTTTGCTTTTTCCTCGTTGGTCATCTGAGCAAGCTTTTCTGCTTCTGATACCTTATCGTCTGTCAGCGTCTTCCATTTGGTCTGTGCATTTGTCACAGCCGTATTAACAGCCTTCTGGACACGTCGGTCGAACTCTGACTGATTGCCTTCCAACTTCAGGAAATCATCAAATGACATTGTTGTATTGCTGTTATTTCCAAGATTTCCCCCAGCTCCAGCACCGTCCCCTCCTTCGGATCCGCCGCCGTCTCCTCCAGGCTCTGTAAATAACTGCAGGTTACTCATTGGAATTCTCCAATTATTCATGTGTTTCATCTTATCTATCCTTTCCGCCCCGCCCCATTCATTTAAGCCCAGGTCGTTGCATCTTGAATGTGTAGTTTAACGACATCCCGGTCACATTAAGTTACATGATCCGGACATACTCCGGAAACTCCTCGGCAATCATACAGATGCCAATGAAAAAGGAATCCACCAGAGTTTTCGACTTTTCTGATAGATTCCCATACTTTATATCCACCCTTCCGGGAGATATCTCATATTCAATTTTATCGTCTGTCAGGTCCTTTATAGACTTGATCAGTGTCTGTGCATGTGCTGTTACACCGGCACAGACGATATCGTATCCAGGCGCTGCGTAATTTGCATGACCGGATATCTTTATTTCATCCTTGCGGACAGTTACTTCAATCAAGGCATCCCACCTCCTGAAATGTGGCAAAGATTTTCGATGATTGAATTGCTAACCAATCCACCATTTCTTCATTTTGCGCCCAAGCGGATATCATATTCGAGTTTGCAGATAAGCCGCTCTCTTCCAAATATGCATGTATAATTTCATGTCTAAGCACACGGTTCATATGTCGTTTTCTTCCTTCATCCGTAAAATCTTTATCCTTGTTTTTCAAAATATAAATTTCTCTATTACATCGATTAAACAAACCATCTGCATATTCTCCCACGCCTTTCAATCGCTCCGGATACTCGTCTACAAAACGAATATCGTAACATGTCCCCATAATACTAACATTCATATCTTGCAATCCTGTCACCTCCTTGTGCTAAAATGAGTATAAAAATACCACCAATCAATATGATCAGTGGTAATTAACCCCAAGCTACAATATCTTCTTTCGGGAAAGTGTTCTTTTCACAATATTCTTCCAGACGTCTCAAAGCATGTGCTGCATAGCTTGTACTGTATCCATCCGCTTTTTCTTCAACATCTCTTTCCCTTGTTGTTTTTCTAAAAATAACAATACCGTATTCTTTTGAATCTTCCGGATAATATCTGTATTTTACATCCGCTTCTGTAATTTCAATCAATTCAAGTCGCAGCATCTGTCCACTTCCCTTCTACAAATTATTTTTATTTTCGAACTCCTTTAAAGCTTTTTGATAATTATATTTTTTCTCTGCCAAACGGTGTGCTTCCTGATAACTCATATGTTTTTTATTCATCAACTCGTATTCCAACCGTTCATGCTTCAGCATTATCAAATCATGTTCTTGTATGTTTTTGCCTTCCCGCAATCTCCTGAAGGATTCTGCCATATCATAATCCGGATCAAATCTTCGCTTACCACCGTATAGTTCATGTTCTTTTATAAATACGTGATCATATACCTTGTTAATGCTCTTTTCCGATATTCCTGTATTATTTGCAATAGACTTAACTATATTGTTCTTTTTGCTACGTCTCACAGATTCATAATATTTAATAGCGTGTGCATCTCTTTTAACATATAATGGATCATTCTTATCTGTAAGAGCTCCTTTCACAGCTCCTGAATTTATTATATCATTTCCTTTACCTTTTGCAATAGAGCTCTGATATCTTCCGGTGGAACCGCTACGTTTTAACGTCTTTTCCAACTCTTCTTTAAATATTTTTGCAAATTTTCTTGGATTCTTACATGTATAAGCTTCTGCAAATGCTTCTGCAAATGCTTCACGTGCATCTTTACTTCCATATGATCCCAAAACGTCTACCAGATTACTTGTTTTTGCTTTAAATATGTCTCCATCAAAATACCTAAGCAAACTACTTTGGACAATATCATAATCCTCCACTGAAAAGTTTTTATTCAAGCTATCTGCTATATAGTGGCCATACTCATGTGCAAAGAAATGTATTTTATAGTCGTCCGATTTGGAATATGTTATCAATTTCGATGTTGGTTTGGATTCAATAGATTTCTTCATGAGCTTGATTGATCTTGATTTACTATAATACGCACCTGCTGCCGTTTTTCCATTTTCTTTTAAATCATCAACAACAGATATCGAATTTAGTTGCAATTTATTTTTATTAAAATAGCTTGCATGCTTGGCTTCAAAATCCGAAACAAAGTCCGCATATTTGTTTATGATTTCCTCTGGTAGCTCAGTCGATGAATTGTTTCTAAACTTTATGCCACATGATTCGAATTTCGCAATCGGATCTTCTTTGGCATTGGATTTATAATTCTTTTTTTCTTTATCATTAAGTTTCTTCCTTATTTTCTCAATTTTTTCAGCAATTTCTTTTGCTTTCTTTATTTCATTAGCATCAGAACCATCAAAACCTTCTTCTACACTACCAAAATCATTTACAAACTCATCATAAGAATATCCTTCTGTCAGTTTTTCGAAATCTTTTTCATATTTGCTTAATTTATCAACCAATTTTTCAGATTCCATAGAAGACTGCCAATCTTCGAAATTCAATCCGTGTTCCTGATAGCTGTTTATCCACTCCTCGTAGGCTTCATCATCCATATAGGCTGCCGTACTGCAATGACAGTTCGGATGCATCGGCGGAGCATTCTCACCGGGCATCATATCATCTACCTTGAAATGCTTTCCGTCAAGTGCCTTACATATCGAACACACATCGTTGTTACCGCAGGCAATGTATTCATACTCGTCAAATCCATTGCGAACAAATGACTGTTTCTGAGCTTCTGTCTGCACTCTTGCAAGCTCTGTTGTCATAAGCCTCTGTGCATTATAAGCACTAACACCAAATTTCTTCTCCAAATGCTTTGCAAGTTTCTTCGGATTCTGTCCTCTGATCAGTCCTGATGCAAGCAGTCCTTCCAGCTCTGCTTTGAGCATTCCCTGATACATCCAAATACGATCCGAATATGTCGCATTCTTAAATGATGCATTCACAATTGCATGAGCATATTTTTCGTTCTTCAGAACGGACTTACCAAGGATACCGGCTTGTCTCTGGAACTCTTTCAGTGTTCTATCGGTCAGCTTCTTATCAAAATACTTCTGCATCTCATCAAACCCTGACACCATCTCAAGACCGATATTTGCCTTCAGGAGTTCCAACCGGTTCACCTTCATAGTCAGATTATAGATCCGCATCTCTTCATTTGCCCGGTCGGAAAGATCTTTTGTTTCAACATACTTCTTTGCCTTCCGCTCGTATGCTGCAATGTCCAGCTTGCTTACTCTCTTCTTTGCCTCAGCCATTGTAATGCCTTCTTTAGCAGCATACCTAGTATAAAATCCGTTGATCTCTTTATTGATCTCGTCCATCATATTGGCATATATTTCTTTGATCTGACGATTATACTCAGCTTCTTCCTGAATATTATGTTTCTTCGCTTCCGTTTCCCGGTTCTTCCAGTACTCCTGACTTGCCATCACCTGCACCTCCGAACATCTGTGTCATAACAGGATCTGTCTTAGCCTTCTCCTGCTCATTTTCGATTTTTTTCATCTCATTCTGCACATTGTCCACGACAGACAGTACACCAAGCTGTGTCTCCTGTGAAACAATTCCTTCGAGGTTGCCGGCGATCTGACTCTCCTCCAGTACATTCGATGGAATATTCGGTGTGAAATGGTAATGCAGTTTCACCCAGTCATCTTCTTTCATTCCAGATACTGGATTGGAAAAGATCAACTTGTACCGCCGGTTCATGCCGGATGTAAACTTTCGTTCCTTTGTCTTCGCCAGATTGCTCATTCCCTGCAGTTTATACTTCATGGCAATGCCGGAGCTTGTACCGAAGTTCTCATCTGAGATATTAGCAACCATGCTGATCTGGAATATTAATTTCTCCAGACGGTCAATCAGGTGCTCCTGCGTGGTATCTCCATCCGGCTTTTGTAAGAAATCTACAATCAGTCGATCCGCATCTTCATCAAAATTAATAATACGATTATCCCGAATATGCTCTACGTCGTCATCATCCAGCGTAGCTCCAAGTATCTTCATATAGGCATCTGCAAAATAGTCCACATCATTTGCCTTCTCGCTGATAGCTTTGTTATAAGCATCAATCATTGACATCGCCGGTTCAAAGATACATGTTCGCTCCTTGTTCTCCACATACTCTGTAGCCGGCACTCCGTCAAATCCATGTATCTTTTCTTCTTCCTCCCAGATAAGCTTTCCCTTCTGGGTGAACCAACGTACCTTCTCCGCATCGGATACACTACCGTGCAAAACGTCATTCGAATCTATGTACAGTCGAACAAAGTATCGTTCTCTGCACAATACCGAATCATCATAGATCATGAAAGCATCAAATGGTGTCAGATATGTAATCCCGATATTTCCCAGTTCATCCACGTAATACATCTCGTATCCTTTGCCATAAATGCAACAGATCTTCGACAGCTCCGCGTTGTTATCGTCCTGATCATTGTACTGATCCAGGAACTCTACATATTTTTTAATATTATCTGTAGCGTCATCATCCACAGATATTTTAATTGGGTTTCCGATAAAGAATCCGTTGAATGTATCTACCGTATACTTTGCAAAGTTCACAGCAATACGATTGTCCGGTTTATAATTCGGCTTTGGTTTCTGGTGGAAAATCTGGTAGTCTGTTTCGTATGCATCTTTCAAACGTTTAAACCGAAAGGCACACTCTGCATCATGCTTTGCTATGAATTCATTCAGTTTGTTATCTGTCAGCTCTTCCTCTGACGGTAATCGAAATAACACTTTACAGTCCTCCTTTCAGGTTTCTGTTTAATTTCGGCTTAGCCTTACGTTCTTCCTCAATGGAATAACGCAGCATAGCCATTGCATCATCAAAAAATGGAACTGGTTCTTCCAGATAAGTGTTGGTACGCTCATCCTTCTTCCACTTCCATTGTTGTATTTCATTTATGGTATTCACACAGGACGGATGTATGTGAATCATGTGTTGCTTCAAATAGTCTATCTGAGCATGAACACTGTTTGTCTCTTTATTGACTCCTTTTGCCCTGTATCCGGCTTTCTGCCACATCTTGATACGGTCCGGCTCTGCAGAATCGCACCACATCCTTAGTTTTTTGTTGAATCTTCCGGCGGCAAGCTTAATGATCTCCTCTGTGTCCATCTCATACACATACAGCTCCTGGAACAGATACAGATCTCCATCCTTGAATCCAACCTCGCCGATACAGTTGGCATGGTTAAATCCAAAGTCCTGTGCATTTACGATATAATCATAATTCTCCGGATTCCGGTCAAATTCTTCTACGACATAATTCTTGAGGATCAGTCCAGCAACCTCACCCCATTCACCCAGACCATACACTCGGTAGCCTTCTGGATCTACTTCTTTACGTCGAAGCATACGTCTGTGATATGCTTCATCGATGAACCTGTTGTTCTCATAGGTTGATTGGTGCGTCAATACATCCGGATCGACTCGATCAAAGAACACTTTCTTGATCCAGTGATGTGATGACACCGGATTGAATGTTAACCTGATCTGGTAAAACAGGCCCTTCGGCAATATACCCCGAAGTCGGTCATCGATGATTTCAAAATCTGACTGTGTAATCTCCGTAGCTTCTTCTATCCATACATCGGTAAGCTTCCCTCGCTTAAAAGTAATTGACTTAAGCTTCTCACGCTGCTTCTCATCATTCACTCCGCGGAAGATAATCTGGTTATGGTTGTTCTTACATTCCAGAAGCATATTCGAGGTATTGATGTACCAATACTTCTTATAGTTCTCTCCAAACATACGAAAAATAGCACTCTGCAATTCTGCAAAAGTGCTATCTCTATTCGTTACATCTGCTTTTCGGACGCATAATAGGTTGCGTCCGGGATCATTCATTAAACGAATGATATAATTCTGCGCTGAGTCCATGCTCTTTCCGGATCCGGCAGAACCTTTCATCACGATATATCGTTTTTTACTGCGATCAACTTCTTTAAAACAGGCATTTGCTTCTACCTTTATTTTCATCCGGTATTATCCTCACCGTAATCGATCGTGATGTTTAGGTCCATATCCACATCTGTCTCAACTTTATCAGTGAACAGTGCGTATCTCTTACCCAGAAGCTCTGCAGCTTTGTTTAGATCACTCACCTTTGTTGGCACCTGCACCAACTGCGGAACTTCTTTCTCAATAGTCACCTTCTTGCCTTTTTCATCATACTTACTACTTCGCTCTTTACAAGTTACGACTACCGTATCCATCTCCTGCCGACGCAAAACTCTGGTCAGTGTCTGAAGGACTTCATCCTGATCAGCAATAAGTTCTGCCTCTTTCTCATCCAGTCTTTTATTTATATATTCTCTAATGTAAGGTTTTGACAGGTTTTCAGCTGCTGTCTGTCTCGCAGTTTTCTCTGAATACCCTGCTCGAATTGCTGCCTGCGTTGCATTCAGGTCGATCAAATATTCATCGCAAAATCTCTGTTGTTTAGCTGTTAGTTTCGCCATCCTGCAACACTCCTTTCTGCTGATTGGCTTTTTTATAAGTTTTAACGTCTACCCTTCGACTCCTTCATTACGAGAGAAGTGCTCTGCCTTTTAAAGCCAACGCGTTATATCTTTGCATTAGAAAAGCACCCCGGAGGGTGCCTTAAAATTCATTATCCATCCGATTACTTTGTATTTTTTACTCGATTAATCATATTTTCAACTTCTTTTCCTGCGTTAACAACCTTGATTTTAATATCTGGTTTCAATGAAGCAAATTTAACAAATAACTCGTGTGCAAATGCTTGTCCAATCTCGTCCACTCCTCTGAAATCCAGTTCAACTTCATCAAATCTATCAAACCTATTGTATAATCTTCTCGCTTGTGATCGTGAAACAGGAAAATTATTTCCAAATACATTTTTCATCGGAATACTGGTTTTATTAAATCCATTGTTTCCATCACTAAACATATCAAATACCTCTTTAATTTGTTTATGGCTCCTATTAGCTAACCTCATCCATACAACGGTACCTTCATTGTTCATAAGTTGATTCAGTTCATCATCTTCATCTAAAGTTGATACAATTTCTTTATAATTATCATGTGTAAAATATTTTTTACTTGAAACAACGACAAAAATGTCCATAAGACGTGATGTAAAAAAGATGCCTTCTCCTGTATGGTTTTTACTATCTGTTGTCAATTTTCCTTTAAATAATTCACTAATTACATCATCCAATGTCTCATAATTATAATATTCTTTTATCTTCTTAAATATTCCAATTCCCTGATCTCTTATCAACATATTTATGTTTGAACGACTAACAAATAAACTACATTGAATCCGTTTTGATTCTGAATGCTCTATTGCATTATTAAACATTTCTGTAAAAGCGTAATACCAAATATTCATAACATTCGTAGGTAAATTTTGTTCCAATAAAATCGGACGTATATCTTTTGCAAAAATAACATCTTCCTCTAGCCCAACATTTTCATAAGAAAAGTTATACTGTTTTTCCAATAGAACATATTTTCCTCGCTTTTTCCTTTTGATAGCACCGTCTTTAATTAATTCATCTAAATAACGATATACTGTTGTGGCTGATATTTCGAAACACTTTTGTACTTTATCCACCACATCATCATTATCCCCGATTTTATCGAGAATATACTCTTTAATTTGACTTTTCTTATTTTTTGATAATGACATGATTTCCTCCACCTAGTAAACATAAACTTTATTGTTAATAACTATATAATACTATTTTTTTTCAAAATGTACAAGTTTTATTCCTAATTGAATCAAAAAACAAGAAAAAGACACCCGGCATCACCAGGTGTCCTCTCTCGGTTTTATTAGGTTGTGGGGGAACTAATCATATGTCTTTTGTCTTTTCATCATGTCCAGTATAATAATAACATAGCAAAATTATTAACGTCATTAGTCTAGCAAATTTTCTTTAATTATTTGTGCTATTCGCCCCTGAGTGCAATTCAAGCATATTCCTGCATCTTTCTGCGTCATCCCATCCAAGAATACCATTTCAAATATATCCTTGGTCATTCCATCAGGCATTGCGGCTATGTACTTCTCTACTTTCTCGTTCTCCCGGATCAGCTGATCTTTTCTCTTCTCCTTCTCATAGATCCGCATCTTCAATGCAGTTGCTGCCTTTGGCTCTTCCACTCTCACCTGCACATGCTCCTCGATGTAAGGGAAATCATCCGAACTCTTTGTAACCTTCCCCGATACAACCGGTACTGCGTCCAGTCTTTCCTGAAGCTTGGCAATAATTCCATCCAGATTCTCAATATCCCGCTTATTCTTCTTGTATTTACTTAGCTGCTCTCTGTTCATTATACTCCCGCCTCACTCTTTCCTGAATCCCACTGATCAACATCTCTCCATCCATGTCACTGTACATCTCAATGCCTTTACGAAAAAATAATTCACATTCAATTTTTGTATGAAGCGCATTCGTATCCTTTGGGTGTCGCCTTAGCCTGATCAATGCCCGCCGGTAATCATCCGCTGCCAGCTTTACAACTGCTGCTTTTAAGTTTTCATAGCACTCGACATATTCACTCATCGCCGGTCACCTCTTTTATGTCTACTCCCATCTTCCGCAAGTAATCCTCCACCGAATAACTCTGATAAGCTGGTGGTGTATGAAATCTCTCACTTGCTTTCGCATCATGGTTCTCCTCCAACCCTTTGTAATGCTTCTGACTATCCAGTCTTACCTGTCTTCTGTCTCTTCCTCTGTTCAATCATTTCTCAGCTCCTTCGTCGTTTTGTTTGTATGGTTCCGGTAATGGCATCCATGCTATTACTTCGTCCAAAATATCAACTTCTTCGTCTGTCCATTCTCTTCCATCCCAGTAGCCGATAAACGGTTGTGCAACACGTCTGGTCTGCACAATGTAGCAATCGGAATCACCGTCAATATCTGGCTTCTTCGGAAGTCTCTCACTTACTGGAATCCACTTTGGTTTCGCTAACTCTCCAATCTCTTCTGCCAGCTCATCCAGTTTTGCATGAATGAATTCCGATGGTACTCTTGTCAGCGTTCTAATGTCTTCTTGTATCTCTTCTAATGATCTGTTTCTGCTCATACTTCCACCTCTTCATCTTTCGGAAACCGGAATGTAAATTTATCACAAATTCCATCCTTGAAAACTTCTGCGATATCATCCGTCAGCATTCCGATTTGCGTTCCCATTCCGCATAACACACTTCGGTTAAATTCGCTATCCGCATATTTTTTTCTGCACATCTCCATAGCCTTGATCGCTTTTTCTTCGGTGGAATATTCAGCTAAAATATAAACTCTATCTCCTTTGCCGAGGTCATTTCCTGGAAACGTTCCAATGATTGTTGCCATATTCCCTGAATACGGGGAAATTGCAATCAATTCATAAGGCACATCCAGTAATCCGCTCTGACTAATTATTCTCATTGTCTTCATCCTCCTTTACATAATGCGGGCATTCTTCCATTTCTTCATCAGTTCCAGGATTCTTCCGGTTCATCTTCTACTTCAACATCATCATCGTACATATCCATAATATCTGTGATATCACATAACGCTCGATCTAACCGCATCATGAAAATGTCAAACTTATCTACATATCTTAATGAATTGATATCAAGTTCGCTTTCGAATCTTGTAATTCTGAATCCATTTCTTTTTGATTCATACAAATGGATTTCTTTTGTCAGTTTCTCATCCTCCTCGCATTTGAAAACCAAATCGCAAAATCTTCCTCCAAATATGCTATTTCTTGTATCAACAGTTACTTCTGCTGTCACATTCTGATATCTCGGTTCATCATCTGTGTAGACTTCAAGTTCGGATGTATCAACGCTCTCGCTGACATATTCCTTGTATTTTTCGAACACTTCTTTTAAGCTGATTGTATCTTTATCCGGATCTGTCATAAGACTCTTGAAGTTTCCTAAGATTTCTTTGTTGTCAATCAGATTTGTGCTGTTAATAATTTCCGTGAGAACTGCATCGAGTTTCACTGTATATTCGTCCAGATTTACTCTTTCGATTGCCGGTGTCATTACTTCTTTTACTTTTTCATCGATAATTTTTTTTGCTTCACCGCTCCATCTAAACTGTTCTTCGATACTACTTTTCAATGCTTTAGTCACGGCATCCGATACAAGTTCCTCAACTGTTCCGTCATTTAATTTATCTGTTACTGCTTTCGCTATTCTTTCTTCAAATGTACTCATAATTCGTTCCTTTCTCCTTAAAAATGCGTAAAAAAATACCAACCACCGAATACTGATGGTTGGTAAAAGAATATTTATTTTATTTTTGAACTTATTTCCATTCCAAGAATCTTCTCATTACTTGGTTTTCCTTCTTGGATTTTGTTTAGCAAATCAGTAATCATTTTTTCAAGTTGATCTACGTTATGCGCTAAGCTTCCATCCATTTGAGCTCCGTTTATTCCGATAACACGGCCACTTCTCATTTGTTCAAGTTTAGTGCTTATTTCAAGTAGCTCTGATGAATATTTTTCACTAATTTTATACTCCAATTTCTTTTCACTCATTGGCATTTCCTCCCGTACACTTTATACGGAAATTATACCATTCCAACCATCAATATTCAATTGTCAAGGTTCGACACCATTCTACATTTCTATCTTCTTTTCTTTCTCCTCCCAGTATTCAACTATATATTCTTTCTTCCCCTTCGCATTCCCTGGAATCGTCCTGTATCCGATCTTAACCGTATATCCCGCCTTCACCAGTAGCCTTGCGATCATCAACCGTTCTTCTTCATTTAAGCCAACCGTCCCGCCACGGACATTATGTATTATCGCCATCGTTTTCTCCTTCCTCCGGAATCAGTTCCGGAAAATCAAATATCGTCATTTGTCCCTCGACATTTTCAGCTCTCCTTTTTTCTTCTTCCATTCGTTTCTTTTTGTATTCGTTATATTTCATTCGGTACTTATAACTCTTTCCGAAAATATTCCATGCTGCCTTTACTACATTCGGCTCATACTTTCGAATCTTTTCAAGATCTTCTACTGCCTTATACGATATCGGGCATCCGCAACATCCCGTTCTAGTCAAGCCATATACTTCATATGCATCCGAATATTTTATTTTGTAATACTCTTTGTACCATGCTTTATCTTTATCAGATACATAATAGAGCGGTCTTAGCCGATAATGTCCATCTGCCGTTTCCGTGAAACAAAGAGCCGTGTTGTCTTTTCTGGGAACCGATCTCATTCCGCCTTCATCTCTACGCTCTCCCGTTATAATCATGTCATAATCTTTCTGAATTTTATGAGCGATTTGCTTTTTGCAATAATCACAGCATCTTGCACTTATCATAAATTCTGGCGGGTACTTCTTGATGAAATCCCGCATGTATTTTGATGAATTGATTACGAGCTGAATGTTTGGTCTTGGTTCCCCAGCCGAATTACAGCAGCAAAGAAAATTAATCAGACTCTCACATTTAGGATATCTTTCTTTTAACTCTTTTCTTTTCGCCGCCTTATCTTCTGCCTGATCATATTCATCTGCTATAGATAAAGGGACTCCTTTCTTTTGCCATTCGGACAAACCTCCTGACATAATTTTCGATACGAATGGAATTCCATATTTTCTGGTTGCCCGGACGATGTTGATCTCTGGTCTTCTCTCTTCGATTTCCACCCCGTACTTTTCCGCAACATATTTCACATGATCTCTTGTCGCTTTCATTTCCAATCCAGTATTGAAAAACACATATTTGATCGGCGGTAATTCGAATATCGCCCTGGTCCGTTCAATCAGGTCAAGCATGATATCACTGTCTGATCCACCCGAATATGAAGATATGGCATTGGGATGTTCCCTCAGTCTTTTTGCGATAATACTCTTAATCGCTTCAAATTTTGCCGGCGAATCAAAATCTGCATAATCCGGTCTGTCTGTATAAACTTTACTTACTCCGTTTTTCATCTTTTCAAAAGGAGCCGATGCATCATCACTCCGGCCGGAGCTCCGTCTCCTTTCGTTATGCTAAAAATCAAATACTATTTCCGGCGCTGGTATAAAATCAACACCGCATTCTTCTCTGTTGTCCAGCTCTATCCTCCGGACCGCCTTATTGATCTCTCTGGCATTGTCCTTGCAGTACACATAGCCATCCGGCGCATATAAGCTCTTCACTTTCCTGTTGATCCGGTCCAAAATCGTTTGATATGACATATGGTTCTTCCTGCCGGCTTCTCTTACCGATCTGTAGAAATCAACGATCTGTCCTTCTTCACTGATCTTCACGACCGAAGTTTCACAGCCGTTGCCTCTTCCAGTTAATCTACCAAGTTCACTTCTGGTAATGATTCCGATGTTATTCAATGCATCGTCTGTGATAATCCCGTTCTTGTGATAAGTTACCATTCCCGGAGGCAATTCACCGATAAATGTGATCTGCATCAGCTTCATGACTACCTGTTCCTTGCAGTTCAATTTCACAACCCTGCGACCATTTGCAGTCTTGATATATGGGTGCAATGCTTTGTACCCACGTTTCATTGCCCTGCGAACATTGCCGAAATAGTTGATCTGGTACTTCCCGTCATATCCCGGAATGTCATACCATCCTCTTGGATTGATCTGCTTAATCCGCATGATTTCCACCTCCCGGAATTCCTAAAAGCGTTCTTTCCATCTGGCCCATGTCATAATCACGGCCAGTGAAATTGTTAAACCCAGTGCTGCCACGTTTGGCGGTCTCTTCCTTCCTTGTCTGGCTTCTCCTCTGGTCTTCTTTCTCCCAGGTACGCACTGATGCTTTCCAGTTCTTCATTTTGTTTTTCCCTACCATCCAGCCTTTGGATTCATAAAAATCAACAAAGGCTTGCGGATCTACTTTGTTCCCACGTTCCTGGCAATACGCTCGGACCGTTTCCACATCCGGCGGTTCAAACCGCCCTGTATTATTAATTCTTTTATTCTTTCCTTCTTTCTTTTCTTCTATTGCGTGTCGATTGCCTGTCGATAGATTGTCAACAGACGTGTCGCTTCGTGTGTCGCTTTCCGTGTCGTTCTCTGTGTCATTTTGCCTGTCACTCGATTGGTACTTACAGTAATTAACCACTGTATATACGCTATATTTTGCGTGTCGATTGCATGTCACTTCGCCTGTCTTCTTAAGGTGTTCCAGTGCTGTGCGAACCTCTCTTTCACTCAATCCAGTCTCTGCAGACAACTTGGATATCGAAGAGACAAAGCTTCCTCTTTCAATTACTTCTTCTCCAAAGTAACCTCTTTTCCAATTCACCCGGAGTAACATATGTATAAACAACCGGCAGGTATTAACATCGTGATACCAGCACCAGTCCAGCAATGACCGACTAACTTTAATATAATTACCGTTCATACAGCTTCATCCAATCATCCAGTGGCATAGTAACCAGCCACTCTTTTCTATTCTTCCGATGCATAACAACCGGCATTTCACCAGTTCTTGCATCATTCTTTGACTGTTCCACGGCATCATAGATATTCAGCTTTTCTACTCTCTTGCATTCAATATGAATCCCTGGAAGACCAACTACATCTGCGTCACCATTAGATCCGCAATACTGTTGACCTCTCCGGCTGTCCTCATATCCATAGCTTTTGAGTATTGCAGCAAGCTCAAGCTCACCTTTCTTTCCCTTCTGGTTTGAATTCATTTATTATGTCCTCCAATCAATGCCGTTTTCTTTACAATCTTTTATAGCTCCATTCAGAGACCAATCTATCGAATCTCTTCTGCTTTCCTCCTGCCTGACATATGCTGCAAGCATTCCTCTTTCCACTGGATCATCCAGATCAGGTCTGAAATATCCTTTTCCATCCGATAGATTCAAGATAGATCCGTCACGCCTTGCATAATGAATCAAATCTCTTACTTGACGATCTCTGAAACCAGTCTTCATACACAGTTCATATCTTGTGACCGCATTAGCTCGTCCTTTCGGAATATAATCACAAATATCAAATCCCTCACAGTTTAATGACCGGAGATAATCCTCTAATTCTATCTGTCCTTCCATGCTGCTCCTTTCCGCCAGAGCCTGGCTCTCTGGCCGTGATACAACATCTTGTGCAATAAATAACGCTGGGTGAGTGCTTATGCGTTACATTTCTTTGTTACAATGCCAGGGAATCTATGTTAATAAGTTACAATCTGCTTTTCCCGAAGATCTCTCTAAACTCTTCCCTTGTCCCGTAATGTTCCTCGAAATACTTCTGAGCCATTTGCTTCAGTTCCAGATCAATGCCCTTATTCGGATTCTGATGAACACTGTCCGGATAATTCTCATGTAAGTAATAAGCTATCGGTATTACAAACCCGTATTTCTCAGACATTGATCTATACGGGCCATAAAATATATGATGTCGATGGCAATATGGCGTGCCGGTAAAATAACAATGATCCATATCATCTGTGAACACACTCCACAATTTCTTAGACATCCACACCATACCTTTCTTTCAGGAGTCTCTTTTCTTCTGGTGTGGCGATTTCTCTATCCGGGATCTGTGCCTCCTTACACATTGTGATCAGCCCCGATATCAGCCTGGACATTTCCTCGGTATTATAGGTTCGGCTTCCTCTGAGGAGTCTGTATGTCCGGTACATCACACCGTCAACTCCTTCTCTCACTTGTGAGGTGGGCTGCAGGTGATATTCTGTAGAGTTTTTCACTTTATTCTCTGCTTCTTCCGTGTCTGGAATCGTTGCAAATGCCGATTTCCCGGATAATATTACCGGATATCCATATCTTATAAGACACATGTTGTGTGCTTCCGGATTGCTCAATTCAAGCTTTTTAGCGAACTTCGTAATCAATACCCAGTAATAAGCATTCGCATCTAAGCTTCTCTTTTCTCGATGTTTCTTAATCTGAATATCAAGCTTCTCACAATCTTTCAGTTCCTGGAATGCATCTCTGGCATCCTCATTCACTTCTACAGAGATGCTCTGCTTTTTAGTAGCATAGTCCATCTTCAAGCCTTCAAGTTTTCCTGTGAAATTCATCAATCATCACCGTACTTTTTCTTGATCGCATTCAACATCTTGGCGCACTCTATTTCCGTAAGTGTATCCACTGTCTTTCCGTTTCCACATACCCAAGCATCCAAATCAATACCGTGCGCCGTACACTGCGTTTTAAGCGTCTTCTTCTTTGCTTCTGATGCAAGATTCTCTCCTGTTCCAGGAATCTTTGCTTCCAGCTTGTTGTATTCTTCTTTCAGCCATAAGTTAAATCCAAGCCCGGTATGAATAGCTACACACTTCACAAATGCCCTGCACATGCTGTTCCAGACTCTCTGCTGGCTCATAGAATTGTCTTTTACCGGATTCGCCCCGTTCATCACTGGAGTCTGCATCTCATATTCCTTATCATCGATAACGACCTTGATCCGTGTTTCATAACAACGATTCGTATTGTTATTTTTGTCCTTGAACTCGATGTCTGTTTTTCTGAGACTGCTTCCGGTCTGCGGATCAGGGATTGGCTCCCAATACACTTCGGTAGCACCGTTCTGTCTCAGCAATTCAATACATTTCGCCCAGTTCAGATATGTAAAGCCATCTCTTTCTTCGCAATACTGCCTTACATCAACCTTTATCAATTCTTCATAACTTTTAAGTGCCATCTACTCTTCACCTTCTTTGTTTTCTTTTTTACGCGTGATCGAATATTTATATTCTCCAACAGCATACTTATCAAACGTCGAAGTAATCTCACTTGCCTCTGCCAAACTGTTTACCTCGAAAATCACTTTATCTTCATACTCGCACAGTAAATTACTGGACTTATAAACCCTTACTATTTCTACTTTCCACATCACAATATCCTCCTGTACATCTTGTTCAAACAAAACTCGCACAGATTTTCACCATTTATATCTAAATATATCGGCTCACCTTCCCATAAGTACTTGCCACAGCAATCACAAACCGAGGCCGGTTCTGGATCATCTGGCGGAGTTGTCTTCCAATCGTCGTATCCTGGAATGCTTTCCATCTCTACTCCTCCATTGCAGCTTGAACAATCTTTTCGCATACTACTCCAAGTCCATTAATAAATTGTCCCATCTCTTTTGCCAAAACCACATGATCCTCTGGTAATGGATCTGAACCATACAGATGTTTGGCAACTCGGTCAATGATACCAGCTGCAACCATAGCATATTTATCAACATCCTCTTCCTTTGCATCTTCCGGAAGTATCTCGAATGCTGCTGCTCCTATATATGCACTCAGATCTGATATTGTAATTCCATATTTCTTTTCTTCTGCCATTTGACTATTCTCCTTTTTCTGTTTATACTTAAATTGACTATTTTCCAGAGCGCCCGAAGCTTGCCGGCTTAAACGGGTGCTCTTCTTTGATTTCTCCTTGCAACGTCCTCACCCCTTTCACCTGATTGCATAAAAGTTGACCACACACGCTCCTAATACCGTGATCAGTATCAGCTCTATCGCAATAGTTAATCTCCAACGCCACAGTCTTAAATTTTCGCATTCATCTTCCAGACGCTTGATCTCAAGCTTTTTAATCAGTGGTGTTTCTGGTTTTAAGTTCATACTGCTTGTCCGCTCCTTTCTACCGCCTAAGCGGTTTTCTCAATGGTATAGGTGATTTCCACCTTTTCCTGTTCCTCCAACAGAGATATCAACACCTCAATGATTTTTTCCATATCTGGTTTATTTGACATATATACATCACCTCTTCTATAGGCTATGTGGTATGGTTTGTACTTGTTGCATTCCGATTTCTAACATGAATCGCACAATCATTTATTCCGACTATTGTTGTTACTGGTGAACTCCCTATATATTCGGAGGTCTGCTCTACTACTTCTCTCATGCACTTTCCACACACTGGGCAGTAATTTGCATTCTCCGGAAGCTCGGTAAAACATACTGGGCATAATCGTTTCATAATATCCACCTCTCTTTTATTGCATCTTCCTTCAATCTCTCCTATACTCTAAATACAAGCACTGCCACGCTGAGTATTTATGAAAGGAGATATATTGTATGGATCCTAATTGGCACGCCCAACTAATGGTTGATGAAATTAACAAACAAAGTGAACGTGACGCCTTTTTAAAAGAAACCCACGATACTCTTTTACAAATGCAAGAAGCATCTAAACAGGAATCTACTATAAATTCGAAACGCTTTATAATTCAGACTGTTCTTTCTGTAGCATCTCTAATTGTTGCAACAATTGCTGCTGTTGCCTCCATAATTTCTTTGTTGTAAGAACTATAGATATTTGATCGATAGCCGTTAACACTGCGGCTATTGATACTAATAAAACGGATACGCTTTCAACCACTTTATTCCCTCCTTTCTTCTGAACCTGTTTCATCTGTTGCTGAAATTAATTCATCCACAGTACATTTCAGAATATCGGCTACTTTCTTAATGTTTTTAACTGTTGGACTCACACTATTTCCCCATTTGCAAATACTGCCCGTCGATACATTTGCTTTTTCCTCTAACTTGTTAATCGAAATTCCACGTTCTTTTGCAAGTTTACAAATATTTTCGTAAATCAAATTCACACCTCCTTTTTCTATATGAGTTCTGAAAAAATCACTAAATATTATTGACTAACTTCTGAAAATATCCTATAATTTGAATTACCACAAACAAATAAATAGCATATTTGCCATTCTGATTATTTTGCGATTTTTTCAGAACTTGTAATTTTATTATACGCGATATATTCAGAATGTCAAGAAGTTTTTGCGATTTTTTCAGAAAGGGCCCAAAATATGAAAGAACGTATTAAAAGCTTGTGCAAAGACTATGGAATATCAATGAACAAGCTCGAAGAAACTCTTGGATTCGGAAAGGGGTATATCAGTAAATTAGGAAACAGTACACCTAATGCTACGAAAATAAAGAAAATTGCTGATTACTTCAATGTATCTGTCGACTATTTAATAACAGGAAATGAATCAGATACAGAAAAGTATTATTTAAATGATGAAACTGCACAGGTAGCACAAGAGATATTTGAAAACAAAGAACTGAAAGCGCTGTTTGATGTCCAGAAAGATATGGATCCGGACGACTTAAAAGCTCTGCATAGCATGGCTCTCGCGCTTAAACGAAAGGAACGTGGTGATATTGACGACACCGGATGTTAATGTCGTTCTTATGGATTTTCCTAGTAAAAAAGGGAATGAAATGGTTGTTCCGAACGAAGACGGAAGCTACACGATACTGATCAATGCCGGATTGAATTATGAATCTCAGCTTAAGGCATATGAGCATGCCATGAGCCATATAACAAATGATGACTTTTCAAAAGGTAATGTACAAGAAATTGAATATTATGCTCATCATCTACACAAGGATCCTGAGCCGGCTCAAATCTATCTTGATCGCATCAAGCAATTGCAAGCAGAACGAAGACGATTAAAGAAGCGGATTGCTCGTGATCAGAAACGTGTTGAATTTATTCAGGAACATTGCGATATGTTCCACCGAGCTGAACACCACTATCTATATGGTGATGATTTATAAAATATGAAAGAGAGGAAAATGTATGGAGTTCAATGATGTAATTAAACAATTTTCAGAAAGGATACTGTCTTTAAAAGACACCATCACTACAGAAGAATCCACAAAAATGTCTCTTGTAGTGCCTTTATTTCAACTTCTTGGGTATGATGTTTTCAATCCAAATGAATTTTGCCCAGAGTATATTGCTGATGTAGGAATTAAAAAAGGCGAAAAGGTTGATTATGCAATCCTTGAAAATGGACAGCCGAATATTTTAGTCGAATGCAAAAGTTGCTCAGAGCAACTCGACAAACATTCGTCTCAACTTTTTAGATATTTCGGGACATCTCCTGCTAAATTTGGCATTCTTACAAATGGCATAATATATCGTTTTTATACAGATTTAGAAGAATCAAACAAAATGGATCTTGTGCCATTTCTAGAAATAGACATGGCAAATTTAAAAGATTCTTCCATCAATGAATTAAAAAAATTTTGTAAAGATAATTTTGATAAGGACAAAATATTTAGTACTGCCGAAGAGCTTAAATATAGCAGTCAAATAAAAAACATCTTAACAAAACAGTTTGAATCTCCGACAGAAGACTTTGTTCGATTTATTTTAGCGGATATATACGATGGTCAAAAGAATCAGAGAATAATTGAAAAATTTACGCCTGTGGTAAAACGAGCTTTCTCTTCTTTTGTAAATGAAATAGTAAATAGTAAAATTTCTTCTGCATTAGCTGACGATTATGATAAAGATGAAGAATCAGAACCCGAGATCAAAGAACCCGCATCAAAGATTGTTACAACGGAAGATGAAATTGAAAGTTTCTACATTATTCGCGGACTTCTTGCTGGTATCGTGCCCGTTGAAGATATAGTTCACCGTGATACCGAAAGTTATTTTGGAATTCTATATAAAGACAATAATAGAAAACCGATTTGTCGCCTCAATCTTGATGCAAGAAATAAACAGCTTCTCATCCCGGATGCTAATAAAAAATTCGAGCGTATTTATATCGACTCTTTAAACGATTTGTACAAATACAAAAACCGTTTAATAGAAGTTGTAAAGAGATATATGTAATTCATCCAGTATCTCTAACCATAAATACACTGCCCTCTTGATACGAAAGTATTTATATGGCGGAGATATCTGATTGAATAAATACATTCTAAAAAATCATATAAGAAAGAAGGAAAACTTATGAAAACATGGAAACTCGTATCAGGAATACTGTCAATTATTTTATTTGTTTTTGTCAGTTTCCAGTCATGTGCTGCTGGAATCAGTAACACACTTGAAGCAAATGGAGAAGCTGGTGGATCCGCTGGAATTGTCGTAGCACTCCTACTCCTTGCCGGAGGAATCGTTTCTATTGCAACACGCAATGGAGGTAAAGGTGGAAACATCGCTATTATTGTATTATACGGAATAGGTGCTTTACTTGGATTTGCCCTTGCCGGAAGCTATGCAGATTTAAACGTATGGGCTGGTTGGTGTTTGATTTGCGTAATTTTAGCAATAGTAGCACTTGTCAAAAAGCAAAAAGACAATTAAGAAAAATAACGAATAAAAATTCCCCGGTGTCTATCAAACACCAGGGAAAATCCCGAGTAATATATACGGCGAAGGATTCGCTCGATACAGTACTCCCTCAACAAGAATATTGTATCACAAAAATCCGGCACCGTATAGGTGTTATTTTTATACCCATTTTTGCGTAACATAAAAAAGGAAAGGTGATATGATATGACGACTAAAGTTGAACGCTGTGCAATCTATATCCGTGTATCCACTACCGAGCAAATGATGCACGGCAAATCGCTTGAAGCACAAAAAGAATATCTTACCAATTATGCCCGAGAACACAATATGGCCGTCGTTGGTATATATGCTGATGAAGGGAAAACCGCCCGTAAAGAGTTGAAAAAGCGTAAGGCTATACATTCTCTACTGCAAGACGTAGAAGCCGGGAAAATCGATGTTATTATCTTCTGGCGTATCGATAGATGGTTCCGTAATCTATCTGATTTCTATAAGGTGCAGGATATTCTTGACAGCCACAACGTCCGCTGGATCAGTACCAGTGAGCCAGGCATCAACATGGAAACCAGAGATGGAAGACTGCAGCTTAATGTAGTTTTATCCATTGGTCAGAATGAAGTCGATACGACCAGTGAACGTATCAAATTCGTGAATGAAGCATCCATTAGAAACGGTAAGCTGATCTTCGGTGATGCGAACATGGGTTATGGATACAAATCAGGGATAGTCGATGGTCAGAAGCGAATGGTGAAAGATCCCGATCGGGAGCATGTCGTGAATGCCTTTTATGAATATTTCTTTAAACATCAGAATAAATGTGCCACTCTCAGATACATACAAGAAACCTATGATCCTGATTTCAGTTTCGGAATCATGCGAACACTCCTTTCCAGCGAATTCTACAAGGGCACCTATCGAGGATTCCCTTACTGCCCTGCATATCTTACTGAAGATGAGTGGAACAAATTGCAGAAGATACAAAAGCGAAATGTTAAAGCTACGCCTTCTGGCCGCATCTATCTGTTTGCAGGAATGATTCGATGTCCCGTGTGCGGTCAAAAGCTATGCGGTACCGGGTGTTCGTCCATCATAAACAGGAAAACTGGTGCCAAAAGAACTTACTGCTATTACCGATGCAACAGAGCTATGATCGATCACATATGTTCTTACAGGCACAGACTTAGCCAGAACCTTGTTGAAAATTATTTGCTTGATAACCTAGAGAATGAATACAAGAATTATAAAGTAAAGTGCGAGAAAATTGAAAAAGAGAAAGAGAAGCAAAAGAAAAAGCAATCTCCCGAGAAGTTAAGAAAAGAATTGGACCGTCTTAATTTTCTATTCCAGAAGGGACGAATTGAATGGGATTATTACAACGAAGAGTATGGACGCGTCGAAAGTGAGTTGAATGATCTTCAGAACGCTCTTCCGGAACCAGTGACGAATTACGGTTACCTTGAAGAACTATTGGATACAGATTTCCGGACCATGTATGATCAATTATCACAAGAAAATCGCAGAGCTTTCTGGCGTTCCATCATTCAGGAGATTCATGTGAATGAAGACCATGCCATAACCTCCGTCGATTTTCTGTGATGCGTCTTGTACTAACTATACTGTTCCATTCGGAGCCGACAAAACTATGACGGCCGTCCTCTCCGGAACTGCCGACATCGGCTTTATGGGTTCGGAAGCTTCTATCTACACATATAACGAGGGGGCGAATGATTATGTTGTAAACTTTGCCCAGCTCACCCAGCGCGCCGGGAACTTCCTGGTTGCCAGGGAAGATATTAAGGATTTCAAATGGGAAGATCTGAAAGGCAAGAAGGTCATCGGCGGTAGAAAAGGCGGCATGCCTGAAATGGTATTTGAGTATATCTTAAACCAGAACCATATCGATCCGGCTACAGATCTCACCATCGACCAGAATATTGATTTCGGTTCTACTGCGGCTGCCTTCGCAGAAGACAAATCCGATTACGACTTCACCGTAGAATTCGAACCTGGTGCAACCAATCTTGAAAAACAGGGTAAGGGATATGTTGTCGCCTCTCTTGGAACGGACAGCGGCTATGTTCCGTACACTGCTTTCTCTGCAAAGAAGAGTTACATCAACAAACATCCGGAAGTCGTCCAGGGATTCACCAATGCACTGCAAAAAGGTATGGACTACGTGGCATCCCACACACCGGAAGACATTGCCCAGGCAATCGCTCCTCAGTTCAAAGAGACCACACTGGATACGATCACAACCATCATTTCCCGCTATTATGAGCAGGATACATGGAAAAAAGATCTGATCTTCCGGCAGGAAAGCTTTGATCTTCTTCAGGATATCTTAGAAGAAGCAGGCGAGCTTAAGGAACGCGCACCTTACAAGGATCTCGTAACTACTACTTATGCAGAAAAGGCAGCAAAAGCAAGCAACGATACCCAGAAAACCAATTAATTCTATACTCCGATATCTACAAAACCGGCAACTTCTCTTGCTTACTATAGTATAAAAAATAATGCTGCAAACTTTTCTTCGTTCTGCAGCATTATTTTTAAATTATCATATATTCGTAAGAACCTGCTATCAGCAGTTTTCTTCCTATATTCGCCTATGCCAGCTCCGCATCCAGGTGCTCTTTCACATAACCGCTGACTTTATCTCTCGGAATCTCCATCACCACTGCCAGTTCTCCATACAGGAACTTCTCGGCGCTGGACATATATCTCTCATCAACGTTGATCGTCTTTTTTCCCGCCAGTAATCTCTTCGCATTTCTTCCATATGAAGTCTTGATCAGTGAGATCCACTCCCGGCACTGATTGTGTAACAATGCGTTCTTATACATTCCTTCCCGCTGTTTTTCATTTGTCACACCAATGATATCGATCTTTGGCATCTCTTTGATCAGATTCTCCGCCTCTTCTTTTGTGATCAGTTTTCTGATCTGATCCCGCTTATTATCGACTGGTGTGTATACCGTTCCACCTGCATCATATACCGGTTTTAACGTATAATACTCTTTGTCCGAACTGCCCATGTCAATCTTGCCAATATTTACTACTTCGCAGACGCCCTCCTTATAATGCGCCACATAATCTCCTATTTTGAACATTTCTGCCTCCTGTTCTAACACTTCTCTCATGGTAACCTGCAGATGTATGACAACGCTAAAAGAGCGCACAATCCGAAGTTATATCGAACTGCACGCCATCTTTTCTGGTATCGTATTATGAAATTTGTAAACGCGCTGACATAAACTCTTGATATACCTATTATATCACAACCATTTCACGGATGTAAGATTTTTTTAAGAATTTCTCTCAAAATCAACCCTGCACCGCACAAAGCCACCAATATTTTCCTTTCTATCAGTATCAGCCAACGTGGAATTTTTTATGCATTTCTTCTTTAAATTCTTTTCGTTTGAATAAAATTAATCCGATCAACAGCAGAAAACTGCACCCGATACAGATAACCGATGGAGTCCTGTAATGGATTACTCCTGTCACTAAAAGAATCAATGGAAGAATCATCGAATAGACAGCGGCCATCACATAATAGATCATATATTCTCTCGGTGACAGGGAACGTATTCTTGATATGATCAACATTACAACCTGGATCAGCAGGCAGATATCCGGAATTCCGATATTCACAGACCAGCCTCTCCATCCGGTTCCGAGATCCCACAATACACAGATCCCTGACATGATCAGAAGCTGCCATGCCGCATTCTTCAGCAGATTGAACCGTTTCACATAACCGACTGCCATTGTAAGCCACATCGTCGCACACCCGGCTGCCACGAACACCGACCAGTGCACGCCGGGCGATATAATGATATCCGTCATCATACTGATCACAATCGCTGCAATACAGCAAAATGTAAAGATCTGTAATACTTTCTTTCCTTCATAATTTGGTCTTGCATCCTCCGGAAAATCCGGTTCTGCCACTTTGACCGAAGCCCCCAGTTCTTTCAATATCCGGTAGAAATTCCGCTGGATATTCGTGCTGTCGTATCTCGATGTAAAGCCAAGTGATAACGTATCTTGAAAAGAACAAATACATAATTCTGTCCGGTTCGTACTTGTATACACGCCAAACTTTTCAATATATTGCGCATAATCTTCCGGCATCTTTACCACACTCATGTTCGAAAGCACGGCGGTTACTTCCTGCTCCGCCATCTTGGCACCCGCACGGATACAGCGGTTTTTCAGTTCCAGCGGTGCCCATTTTAAGATCTTATGCTTTTCTATTGCAATCAGTTCATTCATCCGTCCTGCCATATGCTCTTTGGACAGATTCTCCTTAAAATATAACTTTACTGCCTCCAGTACATCTTCAAAAGAATCTTTTCCCCCTCCGAACTGATACCCCGGCTCTATATAACCGAAGAAATTCAGCATCGAATCCGATGGAAAAATCTTTCTTAAATTCACCGGAACCATCAGGATAACCGGCTTCTTCTCCTGCATCCGGCTCATTTCTTCATGGATTGCACAGATAAATGCAGCCGTCAGGAGCACCGACATGGAGACTTTCTTTTCTCTGGCAATCCCCAGCAGTTCTTTTACCGACATGGAAGCTTCATTGATCTGCAGCTCTTCATATCCTTTTCCACCCTTTTTGATCTGAACCGCCCTGATCTTTTTCTTTTTCTTTCTTGGAAAATCCGGATCATAATATCGGCTGAAACTGTCATCTTCCTGATCTTTTACCGTCAGATACTGGTTTGACAGCTCCACCGGTTCCAGATCTTCTTCGTGGATCAGATACAGATAATTCTTCACCAGTTCTCTTAGGAATTCTGTTGCACCGGTTCCATCTGTCAGCGCATGAAATACTTCAAAATTGATCCGTTTTTTATAATATGTCACTTCAAATAAAAGTGTCTTTTTATCCCGTACATACAGGCTGCTGCAAGGTTCTTTATATTCTTCCCTTACCACCGGTCTTAATTCACTTTTCTCCAGATAATGCCAGAAAAGCCCCTTTCTCATAACCGACAAAAATACGGGATACTTTTGTATCGTCTGATTCAGAGCTTCCTGTAATATCTCTTCTTTTACTTCTTCTTTCAGCTCACAATAGAACCGGAACACTCTGGTATCTTTCGGACTGCTGGCTGCGGAAAATAACTTTGCCGCATTATCCAGACTTCTCCAGTAAGCACGTTTTTGCTCAAACACCGGCTTTCTCCTCCCCCCTTACTTTCCCGCTTTATTCTTCGTTTGCAGGACTAACCTTCCGGCTGTTTTCATCAGATGTATAGCCGCTCAGGAAACGGTTAATAATAGCAAAGCTCTCCTGTACATGGTAATATTTTACTCCCAGTGCAAAGAATCCGTGAAGTGCATCCTGTATTCTGTGCACCTCCACCTTATTGCCCGCTTCTTTTAACCTTCTTCCATACTCTTCCCCCTCATCTCTGAGAGGATCACATTCCGCCGTTAAGATCAGTGTATCCGGCTGGTTGCTGTAATCGGTCTCCATGAGAGGTGCAAGATATTTACTTTTCTTATCTTCTTCTGCCGATGCATAGAAATTAATATAATCCCGCATCTTTCCCGCAGTCAGAAGATATTCCGTCCCGTAACGTCTTACCGACAAATATGGGGACTCTTCACTGTAATCATTATTTACCGCAGGATAGATCAGTATCTGTCTCTTCGGCAGGAATTCTCCCTGATCTCTTGCCATCAGTGAAACAGCTGCTGCCAGATTCCCACCGGCACTGTCTCCGATCAGTGTAATCTTATCCGGATCTGTATTCAAGATAAACCGGTTCGTGTACATAGCCTTTGCCGCCATATAACAATCGTAAAAACCAATGGGAAATGGATACTCCGGCGCCAGCCGGTACTCTACCGATACAACGATATGATCTGTTGCCGAAGCAAGACGGGCACAGATTCTTTCATAATTATCAATACTTTCCGTTACCCATCCTCCCCCGTGAAAGAACAGAAATACCGGCAGATCATCCTCCATCTTTTCCCCTGGAAGGAATATCCTTACAGGGATCTGATGATTACCGTTATAAATCTTATAGTCAATCGTCTTATGAAATATCTTCATCGGATCAATTGCTTTTAAATTCGCCAGGTGTCTTGAAGCCTCCACTTCAATGCCGTCGAAGGACAGCGCTTTTAATACCCGCCTCATTGATTTGTTGATCGCCATTATCTGATATATCCTTCCTCATATGCTTTTGCTTTATTAAATGCATATAACTCTGCAAAAGTTGCCTGCTTGTATGGAGAAGCGTAGAAAATCCCCACCATTCCACATGTGATAACCGTAAGAATATCCCATCCAAGGAATGACAGATCCAGAATAAACGTCTCCATCTTCTGTCCGTCCATCATACGCTTACTGATCTGGAACGCTTCTTTTCTGTCCATTCCCGGATTCTCTGCAAGAATGTAAGGAATCATCAGGTATTCATAATGCTTCACGATTCCTGGAATCACCAGCAGTAATGTCCATAAGGATGTAAAAAGTTCTCTTAAGAACATGGTCAGTACAATATTCACATAATGTCCGGAACGGAATGCATCAAACATCGTTCCAACCGTTGGATTCTCTGTCTTATTCAATACGAAGAAACGTTTTCCACCTACTTCCAGAAGATTTCCCACGAATATCTTCAGTGCCCATATTACAATCGTTAATATAATCGCAGCCATTGCAATTGCCAGCCCTGCAAATGGGAATCCCCATCCGTAATGATATGAGAATGAAAACCCGTCATTCCCATACAGACTGTTCTGTGAAGCACCACTTCCGGTTCTTCCTCCGCTTATGCTGCTAAGTCCCGTGATGATTCCCATGATCACTGCTACAGCCACACATGCCCAGTAATTCTTCTTAAATGCAATCTTACCATTTGTTTTCAGTCTTTCTCTTGTCCAGTTCATATACTTTTTCTCCTTGTTTATCCCTGTTGCTTTGCATTTTGAATCTTTTCATTTAAATCATTCAGATATACCCATCGGTCCATCTTCTCATCCAGTGCATTCTCAGTCTCTTCTTTTTTCTCCATAAGTTCCCGCAATTTCACCGAATTAGTCGCATTGGCTGCAATCTGTGCATCCAGTGTCTCAATCTTTTCTTCCAGTTTTGCAATGTCATCATCGATCGACTCGAACTCCCGCTGCTCTTTGAATGTGAATTTCAGCTTTGGTTCCCGCTGTTTCCAGGTGTCTTTCGAAGAGCTCTCTGCCTTCTTCGGCTGTTCCTCTGTCCCGGCAGCATGTCCTTTCAATGACATCTCTGTATCCAGACCTTCCAGTTCTTTGCGGATCAGATAATCCGAATAACCACCCTCGAACTGTCGTACTTTTCCATCTCCTTCAAATGAGAAGATACGGTTCACAATACGATCCAGGAAATAACGGTCATGTGATACCGTGATGATAATTCCGTCAAAGTGATCCAGATAATCTTCCAGGATCGTCAGCGTCTGGATATCCAGATCGTTGGTCGGCTCATCCAGGATCAGTACATTCGGTGCACTCATCAAAACACGCATCAGGTACAGTCTTCTCTTTTCTCCCCCGGAAAGCTTCTCAATCTTTGACCACTGCATGGCTCCGTCAAATAAGAAGCGCTCCAGCATCTGGGATGCCGTGATCTTTCCGTCTGATGTCGTAACATATTCTCCCACTTCTTTGACATAATCAATCACTTTCATGGATGCATCCATATATTCATTCTCCTGAGAGAAATATCCGATCCGGATCGTCTGCCCAATCTCGATCGTGCCATTATCCGGTTTTACAATCCCATTAATAATCTTAAGAAGTGTCGTCTTTCCACAGCCATTCGGTCCGATGATTCCGATTCTGTCATTTTTTAGGAAAATGTAACTGTAGTCATCGATCAGCTTTCTTGCTCCATAAGATTTACTGATGTTCTGAAGCTCGATCGTCTTATTTCCCATACGGGACGCTACGGAATCCAGTACCACTTTCTTTTCTTCCTGAATGTTCTTGATCTCCTGCATTGCCTTGATGCGGTCAATGTGTGCTTTCTGCTTCGTACTTCTGGCTCTTGCACCTCTTCCCAGCCATTCGAGTTCTGTACGCAGAAGACTCTTTCTCTTTCTTTCTGTCGCCAGTGCCATATCCTGACGTTCTGCTTTTAACTTGACAAACTCCGAATAATTTCCAGGGTAGCTGTATAATTTCCCCTGATCTACTTCCACGATCCTGGTTGCCACACGATCCAGAAAATAACGGTCATGGGTAACCATCAGGATTGCCCCGCGAAATCCGATCAGATATTCCTCCAGCCACTCAGACATCGCATTATCCAGGTGGTTGGTCGGTTCATCCAGTACCAGGATATCTGCCGGTGTAAGCAATGCATTGACCAGTGCAATTCTCTTCTTCTGACCGCCGGACATATGCTCTACTTTCTCGTCATAGTCATAGAAGCCAAGCTTGTTCAGCATGGATCTGGCATCTGCTTCAATTGTCCACTGATTCAGCTCATTCACATTGTCTGCGATTGCCGCACGCAACACCGTTGTTCCCTCTTCAAATTCCGGTGTCTGCGGCAGATAACAGATCTTGACCTGATTTCCTATACTGATCTTACCTTCATCGTATGGTTCTATCCCGGCTGCCACTTTTAAAAGCGTAGATTTTCCCATTCCGTTAATTCCGATCACACCGATCTTTTCATTCTCATTGATGCTGAATGCAACATCATTCAGAAGGACACGGTCAGTATAAGCCTTCGTAATATGCTCCATCGTAAGTAAATTCATACTTTAGTTCTCCTTCATAAGCCTTTCGGATCTTCCCATCGGCAGTCCCTGTAAAATGCCTGACAGGCCAGAAAAGAGACCGGAAACTCCGATCTCTTTTCGTTCTCCTCTTTCTATTATATTTTACAGAAAGACATATTTCAATATGAATAATACCGTAAGTACATACATTAATGCGCTGATCTTCTTTTCTTTTGCTTTTCCAGTCATCAGATTCAGGATCACATAAGAGATAACTCCCATAGAGATACCTTCTGAAATACTGTAGAAGAATGGCATAGCCAGAATACAGATGTAGCATGGCAATGCCTCTGAAAAATCATCAAAATCAATGTGTGTCACATTTGTCAGCATGTAGAATCCAACCACGATCAGGGCCGGTGCTGTTGCAAATGAAGGAATTGCAAGGAAGATTGGTGACAGGAACAGTGACAGGCCGAATAAAATAGCTGTCGTTGCAGAAGTCAGTCCCGTTCTTCCTCCTTCGGATACACCGGATGCACTCTCTACAAATGTCGTAGTCGTTGTTGTTCCAAGCACTGCTCCAACGGTTGTTGCAACCGCATCTGCCATCAGCGCACCTTTGATATTCGGAAGACGTCCCTCCTCATCTAACATACCTGCCTTTGTAGACACACCGATCAGTGTTCCGATCGTATCAAACATATCTACAAATAAGAATGCAAAGATGACAACGATAAAGTTCAAAGAGAATATTCCGCTGAAGTCAAGCTTTCCAAATACCGGCATGATGCTTGGAATTGTGAATCCCTTGCTGAAATCCGGAAGCAGGCTGTAGAATCCAATTTCTGGATTCGCTACATAGATACCCGCCATCTGACAGATGATTCCAAGAATCCATGTAATCAGGATTCCCCATAAGATATTTCCCTTTACATTCTTTATTACCAGAATTCCTGTAATTCCCACACCGATCAGTGCAAGAATGACCGTGATTCCTACGTTACTCATAGAAGCTTCCACACCTTTGGCACTGTTATATCCATCAATGGAGAATAACTGCAGAAGTGTAGAACCTCCTACTACGATATTCGCATTCTGAAGTCCGATAAATGCAATGAATAATCCGATACCGACACTTACTGCCGACTTCAGATTCTTCGGAATTGCATTGAAGATTGCCTCACGGATATTCGTAAGTGAAAGTACGATGAAAACGATACCTTCTACAAATACTGCCGTTAATGCAACTTCCCACTTATAACCCATTCCAAGAACAACAGTATAGGCAAAGTATGCATTCAGTCCCATTCCAGGTGCCAGTGCGAACGGGTAATTGGCGAAGAACGCCATCAAAAATGTACCGATCATTGCAGCCAGCGCTGTCGATGTAAAGATTGCACCGGAATCCATCCCTGTTGCAGACAGGATACTCGGATTGACTGCAAGTATGTACGCCATAGTCATGAACGTAGTGATACCTGCCATAACCTCTGTTTTGGCATCGGTTCCGTTCTCACGGAGCTTAAATAATTTTTCCAACATGTTTCTCTTTTCCTCCTTATACTCTCAAAAAATAAGATAACGACAACAAAATTACTGTATCTCTCTTATTTTTTTTCTTAAAGCAAGTACCTGATTTGGTGCTACGGATAACTCATCGATTCCCATCTGCAGGAATTGTTCTGTCATGTCCAGATCTGCTGCCAGATCACCACATATGCTGATTGTTTTTCCCTCTAGATGTACATTATTCGCAATAATACGTATCATTTTAAGCAATGCCGGATGATGCGGATTATAAAAATGATCCAGTTTAGAATTTGTTCTGTCCATTCCCAGTGTAAGCTGCGTCAGATCATTCGTTCCTATACTGAAAAAATCAGCCTCCCGTGCCAGTTCACCGCTTATCATAACCGCTGCCGGTGTTTCAATCATAACTCCGATCTGTATTTCTTCATTAAACGGAATCTTCTCATCTTTTAACTCTTTTTTTATCTTTTCCAGAAGCAGTTTTGCCTGCTGTACTTCTTTTACATCTGTAACCATCGGGAACATAATAGACATCTTTCCATAAGCAGATGCACGTAAAATTGCACGTAACTGCGTCTTGAATATCTCGTCTTTATCCAGTGACACACGGATTCCCCTGTATCCCATCTCAGGATTATTCTCTTCTCCCAGATCCAGACACTCTGCTGTCTTTTCACCGCCCAGATCTGCTGTACGGATCACAACCTTTTTCATTCCCATCGCTTCTGCTGCCAGACGATATACCTGAAACTGCTGTTCTTCTGTCGGAAGTTTCGGACCATTTTCCATATAAATAAATTCACTTCTGAATAATCCGATTCCACCCGCATCACTGCGCAGAACGCTTTCAATGTCTTCCCTGCTTCCGATATTCGCGCACACATCAATTTTTTGTCCGCTCTGCGTAATATTTTCTTTTCCCTTCAGACGTTCCAGACTCTGTACCTGCGTATGATTCTCATCTTGTCTCTGTTTCATCTTTGAAATCGTTGTATAATCAGGTTCGATATATACTTTTCCCTCAAAACCATCGATAATAATGGTCTTGCCTTCGTATTCTTTCTTTAAAGACTCTCCCAGTCCGATCACAGATGGAATTCCTTTTGTTCTTGCAAGCACTGCCGTATGAGAATTAATTGTTCCGTATCTGGTAACAAACCCAAGAATCTTGCTCTTATCAAGCTTTACTGCCTCACTTGGATATAATTCACCGGCTGCCAGTATAAACGGTTCATCTGTCAGCATCTTATCTTTCCATGCCCTTGCAAGAATCCGAAGTACCCTTGTCGACACATCTTTAATATCTGCTTCGTGTCCCTGTACATAACTTTTATTACTTTTTGCCGCACTTGCCAGTACATTTTCCACCGCATTTTTTACAGCATACTCTGCATTCAACTTATGCTCTACGATAATATTTGTAATCTGCCTGATGATTTCCTGATCTTCAAGGATCATCTGCTGCATCTCAAATATAGCTGCATTCGCTTCACCTACTTCCTTAGAAGCCGAATCATACAGATCCCTCAGTTCCTGCAACGCTTTCTGCCTTGCTTTCTGAAAACGCATAACCTCTTTTTCTACATCTTTTACATAGATTCTGCGAATCTCTTTTGTATCCCGCTTATAAAAGGAAAGTTTTCCGATTGCAATTCCTTCTGATATTTTTTTCCCAGTCAATGTAATCATAGTTTTCCAACCCTTTTAAACCTTTATTAGTATGAACAATAATACTTTACACGTTTGCCGTTCATTCGTCAAGTAGATTACTTTTTTGTATAAAAACACAAAAACATTCCTTAAATTCATTGACATCTTTATCAATATATGCTAATCTGACAACAGTGCAATTCATAGAATACTTTTATAAATTGCACGATTTAATAATTTTTATGGAGGTATAATCATGAAAGGTACTGTAAAATGGTTTAACAACCAAAAAGGTTACGGTTTCATTTCTGACGCTGAGGGTCATGATGTATTCGTTCATTATTCAGGACTGAACATGGAAGGATTCAAGACACTTGAAGAAGGTCAGGAAGTGGAATACGAAGTTACAGAAGGTGCTAAGGGCCCACAGGCTGTTAACGTAACACCACTCTAATCGCAACAATCTAAGTTTTTAATGTACCTTTTATATATTAAAATATATCTATTTCGGATTTAAATATTTAAAAGTAATACATGACTTAACGAGAGAGGATTATGAGAAAAAGCCAGATAACTGCAGTTATCTGGCTTTTATCATATCTGCCAAACCGGTCATCTGAAGATACACAGATGACCGGTTCTTCTGTATTATTCAGTATTATTTCTGTGGTCTTGAAACATTCAGCTGAAGATCAATTCCAAATGGATTAACCACAACTCCCGTAACTTCCGGGCCCATTGCTTCCGGAATTCTGGCTGCTTCGACAACTCCCATTGTATACTTCATATCTCTGTTCTCATTCTGGAATTTCAGGAATTCCTGAACGTCTGTAAAGATCGGCATCAGTACCTGTCCGTCATCTTTATTCAAAATCGGCATTTTTTTATCTTCACTGATTGCCGTGATATATCTGCCCCTCTGATAATGTGCCATCAGTTCTTCCTGCAGTTCCTTTGTTTCATCCGTGAGTTTTAATTCTTTCTGGCTTCTTACCTTCTGCATAAAATACATTGCAGTAATCTGAAGTTCCGGATTCTCAATCGGTTCTTCGCCCGGCTTCTGTTCCGGTCTTCTAACCAGTTCCCCTAACTGAATCGCAATCTCTTCTTCTGTTCCTTTACCGATTACCATACAGTTCACCCCGATTGGGAATAAACTGCTATAGAAAGGAAGCAGGTATTTTTTTTCAATATTAAAAATTTTTAACGGATTATTCGCCTTCAGGAATTCCTGTCCTCCGCGCATTGCATCTTCTTCTGAAAAGAATACAAACACTTCATCATCATACGTCTCCGGATCACATACCACGAAAGGCATTCTTGTACAATCAGACATCAATACATAGATGGCATCCGATTCCCGTAACTTTTTTAAAACGCTGCTTTTGTCTACACTCATACTGTTCCTCTTTCACTTCTATTGATTAGCACGATATGCCTCGTCCGCGCTATACACGTCGAAACCACTACCTTTAAGAATATCGATCACCCTTCCAGGATCATCACTCTTTAATACAGCTGCTGCATCTGCTCCATTTGCAAATGCATACATATATTCAATATTCACTTCTCCATCTACAATCTGATGCATTGCTTTATTCAATGAACCGGTTGCATGTGGTACACGAAGTGCTACAACATCTGTCAGCATTGCTGTAATTCCAGCTTCTTTTAATGCTGCACGTCCTTTGTGCGGGTCAGAGACGATCAGACGAAGCATTCCATAATCTGATGTATCCGCAAGACTCAGTGCAACAATATTCACACCTTTTTTTGCCAGTACATCCAATACTTCTTCCAGACGTCCTTCTCTGTTTTCCAAAAAAACTGATAACTGTTGTACAGTATTACTTACGCCCATGTTATTCCCTCCTGTTTATAAACCTCTGTTATCAATGACACGTTTTGCCTTGCCTTCGCTTCTTTCGATTGTCTTAGGCTCTACAAGTTTTACTCTTACTGCAACACCAAGTGCCTGTTTCAGTACTGCAGCAACTTTGTTCTTCAGTTCATCCAGCTTACGGATCTCATCTGAAAAATATTTTTCATCTACTTCTACCATTACAGTCAGTACATCCAGGTTATTTTCACGATCTACGATCATCATATAATGTGGTGCAACACCGCCTCCGATAGAAAGCAGGGCTGTCTCTACCTGTGTCGGGAATACGTTGACTCCGCGGATAACCTTCATATCATCTGTACGGCCTTTGAACTTGGAAATTCTAGGAAGCGTTCTTCCACACTCACACGTAGAATGATCAATACTTGTAAGATCCTTTGTTCTGTAACGAAGTAACGGCATACCTTCTTTTACAAGTGTGGTAAATACAAGTTCTCCTGTCTCCCCGTCTGCACATGGTGTATAATCTGCCGGATTCAATACTTCCGGATAGAAATAATCTTCATATACATGCATTCCTTTATGATGGATACATTCCAGTGCAACACCCGGACCTGTAATCTCACACAATCCATAGATATCAAAACAGTTAACATTTAACAGTTCTTCAATCTTCAGACGCATCTCTTCTGTCCATGGCTCTGCGCCATTGATTCCTACTTTTAACCGAAGCTTATCTACGATGCCTGCCTCGTTGGCAGCTTCTGCCAGATATAAAGCATAAGATGGAGTACATGCAAATGCAGTCGCACCAAAATCTTCCATACACATCAACTGTCTTTTTGTATTACCTGCTGACATCGGAATAGCCATTGCTCCAAGCTTTCTTGCTCCGAAATCCAGTCCCATTCCTCCTGTAAACAAGCCATATCCATAGCAGATATGCAGACGATCCTCTGCAGTAAGTCCTGCCATCGTAAGTCCTCTTGCCACACATTCTCCCCATACATCTACATCTTTCTGTGTATAAGAAGCAAGAGTCAGCTTACCGGTTGTTCCTGATGTTCCCTGCACTCTGACGATCTTTTCCTGTGGAACAGCCAGAAGTCCGAATGGATAATTCGCTCTTAAATCTTCTTTTGTCGTAAATGGAAGTTTACCGATATCTTCAATCCCCTTGATATCTCCCGGTTCGATTCCCATATCATCCATTTTCTTGCGATAAAATTCTACGTGATCATATACATTCTTAACCTGTTTTACCAGACGTTCACTCTGAAGTGCAGTCATCTCATCCCTGCTCATGCATTCAATCTTAGGATCTCTGATCTGTTCTTTCCAGTCCTTTAATGCTACCTTTGCCATAACCTCTTATGTACCTCCTTATAAATGATAACCAACATCAAATGCCTTTTTATTTATCTCAATAGTTTTCGGAGGAACTGTCTTTTCAATCACCTCATACCATTGTTCTTTTGTAAAGTCCATGTGCTGTGCTGCAACTCCAAGCACAATCAGATTGAATACTCTGGAATTACCGATTTTTTTTGCTTCTTCTGTTGCATTTACTGTATATACTTTGTGATCTTTCCCCAGCGTTTCAATAATGTCTTCCGGGTATTCTGCTGCCCCGATCACAACCGGCATCGGATCAATTCTCCAGTCATTGATGATCAATGCTCCGTCTTTTTTCAGGAAATGTGCATATCTCAGTGCTTCCAGACGTTCAAATGCGATAATCACATCTGCCTGCCCTTCTTCTACGATTGGTTCTGCCACCTGTTCTCCGTACCTTACAAATGTTACAACGCTTCCTCCACGCTGAGCCATTCCATGTACTTCGGAAAGTTTTACGTCATATCCGCCGGTAATGGCAAGTCCTCCTAAGATTCTGCTGGTAAGCAGTGTTCCCTGTCCGCCGACTCCGACGATCATAATATTCTTTGTTGCCATTATCTGTCACCTTCCTTTACTAACTCAATCGCATCGAATTTACACAGGCTTGCACAAAGTCCGCATCCAGTACACATCGTATCATCGATGGACACTGTTCCGTCAGCATTTTTTGTCATTGCAGGACATCCAGGTTTCATGCACATACCACACTTCTTACATTTATCTGTATGCGTCTGATATAACGGTTTCTTTGATTTGTCCAGAAGTACACATGGTGTCTTCGTAATGATCACGGATACTTCATCTTTGGCAATCTCTTCTTTTACAGCCTTTTCCACAGCCTGAATATCTCTTGCATTGACTTCTACCACATTCTTAACACCTATTGCACGACATAATGCCGGAATATCAATTGCATATGTCGGATCTCCCTGCAGTGTCTTTCCTGTTGCCGCATGATCCTGATGTCCGGTCATACCGGTTGTAGAGTTATCCAAGATGATGACGGTTCCTGTTGCTTTGTTATACATCATATTCATCAGAGAATTGACACCCGTATGTAAAAATGTAGAATCGCCGATCACAGCAACCCAGTTCTTAATATATTCTTTTCCTTTTGCCTTTTCCATACCATGAAGGCTTGAAATACTTGCTCCCATACAGATGGTTGTATCCACAACACTAAGTGGGGCTACTGCGCCCAGTGTATAACAGCCAATGTCACCTGCCGCATGAATCTTTAACTTGTTCAATACATAGTACACACCTCTGTGTGGACATCCCGGACATAAGATTGGTGGTCTTCCCGGTGCCTGCGCAGGCTTACTGATATCAAGTTCTTCTTTCAGAATTGCCTCACGGAGCATATTGGCACTGTATTCCCCCTGTACCGTGAAGATTTCTTTTCCGATTGCTTTGATGCCCCAGGATTTAACCTGTGTCTCAATCACCGGGTCCAGTTCTTCTACAACATATAAGGTATCTACTTTTGAAGCAAATTCTTCGATCAGCTTTCTTGGAAGCGGATTTACCATACCAAGTTTTAATACAGATGCTTCCGGAAGTGCTTCCTTTACATACTGGTATGGAATACCGCTGGTGATTACACCGATCTTTGTGTCATTCATCTCTACTTTGTTGATTGGAAGTGTATTAGCAGCTTCCGCAAGTTCGAGATTGCGCTTTTCAATCTCTACGTGGCGGAGTTTTGCATTTCCCGGCATCATAACATTCTTGCGGATATTCTTCTCATATGGTTTATCTTCTATTTCTTTGCGTTCGTTTAATTCTACAAGTCCCTGGGAATGTGCCAGTCTTGTTGTTGTACGGTAAACAAACGGACGGTCAAATTTCTCACTCAGATCAAATGCTACTTTGATAAATTCTTTTGCTTCTGAACTGTCTGAAGGCTCGATAACAGGGAGCTGTGCCGCACGTGCTACCATTCTTGTATCCTGCTCATTCTGAGAACTGTAAAGTCCCGGATCATCCGCAACAACAATGACAAGTCCTCCGTTTACACCCATATAAGAAACTGTATATGTAGGGTCTGCTGCCACATTAAATCCAACGTGCTTCATACAGGACATCGCACGTACCCCCGCTACAGATGCACCGATCGCTACTTCTGTCGCAACTTTTTCATTCGGTGACCACTCGCAGTATAAACTGTCTTTATATTTGACCAGGTTCTCACTGATCTCTGTACTAGGCGTACCTGGATATGCTGCCGAAACCTTTACTCCGGCCTCATATGCACCTCTGGCAATCGCCTCGTTTCCAAGCATAATTACTTTTTCTGACATACTTCTTTTCCATCCTTTCGTGTAAGCGGCATTCCATTTACGCCACCTTGTAATAGTATAACACAATACTTTCGCGAGTTAAAGCATTAATTTGGCAGAAACATAGTTTTTTATATATGTTTCTTGCAGCTATACTCATTCAGGTCTATACGAATGATTGCTACCGCTTTTTCAAGATTTGGATTTTTCTGGAATTCATCAAATGTTCTGCCGGTCTGGTGCTTCATGATAACATTCAGGGCCTTTAGCTTTTCTCTTGGATTATCGATAATACTTGCAGTTCCTTTTCCGATGATACTTGCATAGTAATAACTGTACTGACATGCGGTATCTCCTTCCACCAGTTCATGTCTGTAATCAATTTCAACTCCGACATTTGCATTTTTTCTGATCAGATCGATCTTTTTTCCTTCTCTTGCACCATGGATATAAAGGATCACTTTTCCTTCTTCCCTTACGTATCCATAGTTCACCGGCACAATATACGGCCCGTTCTCATCCATGATCCCGATTCTGCACACCTTGCATTCATCAAAAATCTGTTGGATTTCTTCCATCTCTGTTACTTCTCTGTCTTTTCTTCTCATCTGCATACCCTCATTTCTGATTTATTCTTTTCCGATTCCTGTCATCATCCGACTTATTCCTTGAAGATAAATACCGGCATCGGCGGACAGTTCTTCCGGTTATAGTATTCATTGACGATCACGGTATACTCTTTTCCCGGAAGTGCTTTCACATATTCCAGGATTTTTTCTTTCTCTTCAAACCCGGTATCTCCGCCGCTGTAAATGCACAGGCTCATCATACCACCGTGTTTCAATATGCCAAGGCCTTTTCCGATTGCCTCAATACTGGTCCTGTATGTGGTTGCAAGATTATGATCGCCTCCCGGAAGATATCCGAAATTAAAGCAGATCACGTCTGCACTCTCTTTTCCGGCATACCGGTCCATATGTTCATGACCATCCAGAATTAATTCTGCCTGCATTTCTTTTCCATGCGTTTTCAGTAATTCTTTCGTCACATCAAGAGCTTCCTGTTGAATATCAAATGCAAGTACCTTTCCTTTTTCTCCGGCAAGCTCACACAGGAACAGGGTATCATTCCCCTTTCCCATGGTCGCATCGATATAATATCCGCCTTCTTCTGCCTGCGAGCGGATGATCTCGTGACACCAGTATGTGATCTGTGACTGTTTCATTCTTCCCATCTGTTATCTTTCTCCTGCTTTTTTGCTATCTGGCACTCTAAAAATCAAACAATGACAGCTGGTTCGATGCCGGAAGATCTGCAAGGATCCCAAGCTCTACCATCGTGTCAATAACGGTCTTACTTGCTTTTGTTCTCTGTCTGAAGTCATCCAGTGACAGATAAGTTCCGTCTTTAGATGCTTCTGCAACTGCCTCGGCAGCTTTTTCTCCCATACCGTCGATACTCGAAAGTGGCGGCATCAACTTGCCGTTTACGATCAGGAACTTTGTCGCCTGTGCTTTGTAGATATCAAGCGGCTCAAATTCGAATCCTCTTGCATACATCTCCTGCACAATCTTCATATCCTTCATCGTATCCTGTTCTTTTTTACTGAGTGTCGCAGAACGGCGGTTGTAATCATCAATATAGTACTGAAGCTTTTCCCTCCCCTGGCACATGATCTCGTAAGAAAATGCATCTGCACGGATTCCAAAATACGCCCCATAATATGCCAGTGGATAGTTGATCTTACAGTATGCGATACGGTATGCCATCATAACGTATGCTGCCGCATGCGCTTTCGGGAACATGTATTTGATCTGTTCACAGGACCAGACATACCAGTCGGGTACATTGTGTTCTGCCATGTCTTTTTTGAACTCCGGCCATTCTTTACATTTTCCTTTTGCAACGGTTCCCTTACGGACACGCTCCATAATGGTAAATGATTCCTCACTGTCCATCCCCTTGTTGATCAGATAGGTCATGATATCATCACGGGTACAGATTGCCGTGGAAATGGTTGCCTTTCCGCTCCGGATCAGTTCCTGTGCATTATTCAGCCACACGTCCGTTCCATGTGACAGACCGGAGATACGGATCAGATCCGAAATTGTATTCGGCTTTGTATCCACTACCATCTGGATAACGAAATCAGTTCCAAATTCCGGGATTCCAAGGCATCCGACCGGACATCCGCCGATATCATCCGGCTTGATACCAAGTGCCGATGTATCATGAAACAAAGAAATTACCCCCGGATCATCCAGTGGAATCTTCGTAGCATCAAAACGGTTATCCGTCTCATTGTATTCGTTGTCCATCGCCGGGGAACTGATATATTCCTCCAGTGTCTTGATCATAGTCGGATCATCATGTCCGAGAATATCAAGCTTTAACAGGTTGTGGTCTATCGAATGGTAATCGAAATGTGTGGTGACGATATCCGTCGTCATATCATTCGCCGGATGCTGTACCGGTGTAAAAGAGTTGATCTCTTCGCCAAGCGGAAGTACAATGATTCCTCCCGGATGCTGTCCGGTACTTCGGCGGATTCCCGTACACCCCTGTACGATACGGTCAATCTCACATTTTCTTTTACCCTGTCCATGTTCTTCGTAATAATTCTTTACATAACCGAATGCGGTCTTGTCCGCCAGTGTACCTACCGTTCCGGCACGGAATGTCTGACCCGCACCAAAGATAACCTCTGTATACTTATGCGCATTACTCTGATAATCTCCCGAGAAGTTCAGGTCAATATCCGGCTCTTTATTTCCCTTGAATCCAAGGAAAGTCTCGAACGGAATATCAAATCCATCTTTTATAAGCTTCTCTCCACATACCGGACATACACGGTCCGGCATATCCCATCCGCAGCCTCCGGCAAATTTCCTGACTTCTTCCGAATCAAAATCACTGTAATGACATTTCTTACAGTAATAGTGCGGACTTAATGGGTTAACCTCTGTGATTCCCGCCATGGTCGCTACAAAAGAAGATCCTACGGAACCACGTGAACCTACCAGATATCCGTCTTCCACTGATTTCCATACCAGTTTCTGTGCAATAATATACATAACGGCAAAACCATTGGATATGATTGAATTCAGTTCTCGCTCCAGACGCTCGGTAACAATCTCCGGAAGATTCTCTCCGTACATGGAATGTGCTTTATTATAACAGATATCACGGAGCATCTTGTCCGAATCCGGGATAACCGGCGGACACTTGTCCGGACGCACCGGCGTAATCTTTTCGACCATCTCCGCGATCTTCACCGGATTCTCGATGACAATCTCTCTTGCCTTTGCAGACCCCAGATATTCGAATTCTTCCAGCATCTCATCCGTGGTCCTAAGATACAGCGGCGGCTGATTGTCCGCATCACCAAAGCCCTTTCCTGCCATGATGATTCTTCTGTATACCTCATCTTCCGGATTCATGAAATGCACGTCACAAGTTCCGACAACCGGCTTATTGAACCGTTCACCAAGTGCGACGATCTTCCTGTTGATCTCTTTTAAGTCTTCCTCATTCTGTACCTTCGTGATCTTCGGGCTTTCAATCATAAACTGGTTGTTTCCAAGCGGCTGAATCTCCAGATAATCATAAAAGTTGGCGATCTTTGCAATGCGTTCTTCTGATTTGTCATTCAGTATTGCCTGATAAAGTTCTCCTGCCTCACAAGCACTTCCCACCAGAAGTCCTTCTCTGTATTTCGACAGTTCACTCTTTGGAATTCTCGGTCTTCTCGCATAATATTTCAGATGTGACATTGAGATCAGCGTATACAGATTCACGCGTCCCACTTCATTCAGTGCCAGAATGATCACATGGTATGATGGAAGCTTGCGGACAGCATCCGCATTATTTTCGCCGAACTGGTTCAGTTTTGCCAGGTCATAAATCCCCCTGTCTTTTAACATTTCTATAAATTTCACAAATATCTCTGCTGTTGCCCCGGCATCATCAACAGCCCTGTGATGATTTTCCAGCGAAATATGCAGTGCATTCGCCACTACATTCAGCTTGTACTTTGAAAGTGTCGGCAGAAGAATACGCGCCATCGCCACGGTGTCCACCGATGTGAAATCCGGCTGGATATCCTGATATCTGCAATTTTGTTCAATAAAGCTTACATCAAAGGATGCATTGTGTGCGACCAGTGCCGCATCACCGATAAATTCCAGGAATTGTGGAAGAACTGTCTCGATATCTGGTGCTCCTATAACCATCTGATCTGTAATACTGGTAAGCTGTGTGATCTGAAATGGAATCGGTACTTTCGGATTAACGAATGTGCTGAACTTATCAGTAATCTCTCCATGTTCTACCTTCACCGCACCAATCTCAATAATCTTATCCTTAATTGGACTGAACCCTGTCGTCTCAAGGTCAAATACTACATAAGTATCATCCAGTGGCTGTCCCTTTTCATTCACTGCCACATCAGTCAGGTCGTCCACCAGGTAGCCTTCCACACCGTAAATCACTTTAAACGGATCATCCTTATCCAGCGACTCAATATAATGGTTCGCATCTGTAAACGCCTGGACGACACCGTGATCTGTAATCGCCATCGCCGGATGCCCCCATTCATGCGCCTGTTTCAGCAATGTTGTTACATCAGTTACCGCATCCATATCGCTCATCTTTGTATGGCAGTGAAGCTCCACACGCTTTTCCGGTGCCGTATCCACTCTGGATTCTGTAAAATCACTGATCTTTTTGATTCCGACTACCGACTGGATATTCAGTTCCGAATCAAAACGGTCAACCGTTGTCACACCTTTTAATTTCAGAAATGCGCCATTCTTAATATCCCCCAGAATATCTGCCAGCTGATCATTCCGCACAAACATTTTCACCATAATAGAATCCGTAAAATCTGTAACTGCAAACATAATGATCGTCTTCTCGTTACGTATCTCTCTGGTCTCCATGCTGATGACTTTTCCGCGGATGGTAATCTCTCCCATCTCTCCCAGGACATTCTTAAGTTCTATCGTCTCATCGTCAAAATCACGTCCGTAGATAAGGTTTGGATCATCGGTAGCTTTACGTACAAAGGAATATCCACCTTTTCCGAATGAGCCGCCCTTCTTAAATCCACCTGAACTTCTTCCGCCACTTTTGGTATTGTTCCCGCTTTCTCCTGCTGAGTTGCTTTTTGCTTTGGTCTTTTCGTCTTTCTTCTCTTCTTTTTGTTCCAGTTCCTGTGCTTTCTTTGCTTTTACGGCCTGCGACTGTTCTCTGATTGCTTCGATTTCCTGCTCTAATTTCGCCTCGTTGTATTTCAGCTTGCTGTCTTTTGCTTTTTCATAAAGAACACGGATCTCCACAGGCCTGTGAAACCGTTCTTCAAACACATCTGAAAGATATGTAGATAGCGAATCCTTTTTTCCCTGTGCAACAATGGTATCAGTCAGTGTCAGACAGAGGATATTTCCGTTTTCAAATTCATAACTTGCATTCTGCAGCATATTCCGCTCTACTACGCTTCTTTGATCCAGTTCCATCAGGAAGCTGTCATAATATTCATTCATCAGATTTTCCGGTGTATACTGTTCTGAAAGATCATACTGCTCTTTTACCGACACCTGGATATGACTTCTGGCAAACAGCTGCTGTTTTAGCAGGCGTTCTACTTCGTAAATATGTTTTTTCTGGATCAGATGTCTGCTGTAAAGGCTGACACGGATAAAATCCCTTGTTGAATTGGTAGAAACTTTCGTCACTTCCACACCCTGAAACATCATCTGTATATCATCTTTTACTTTTAATGTCGGAAATACCTCAAAAAACGGTTTACTCATTCCAGTGTAACAACTCCTGTCTTAACGTTTCCAATAATTCTTCTTCTTTTACTTTTTTGACAATTTCACCTTTCTTGATCAAAAGACCTTCTCCGCATCCTCCGGCAATTCCGATATCTGCTTCTTTTGCTTCTCCAGGTCCGTTTACCACACATCCCATAACAGCAACTTTAATATCCAGTGGAATATCCGCCACCATATCCTGCACCTGATTTGCGAGTCCGATCAGATCAATCTTGGTTCTTCCACAGGTCGGGCAGGATACTACTTCTATTCCACCCTTTCTAAGTCCCAGTGTCTTTAAGATCAGCTTGGCCGATTTGATCTCTTCTACCGGGTCTCCGGTAAGAGATACACGAATCGTATCTCCAATCCCCTGACTTAAGATCAGTCCGAGTCCGATCGATGATTTTATATTTCCTGCAAGTAATGTTCCTGACTCTGTAATACCGACATGCAGCGGGTATGAACATTGCGGTGCAAGCAATTCATGCGCTTTTACACACATCATCACATCTGAAGACTTGATACTTACTACAAGATTATCATATCCCATATTTTCGATCAGATGCACTTTATCCAGTGCACTTTCTACCAGTCCTTCTGCTGTCACTCCATGGTATTTCTCTACCAGATGTTTTTCAAGCGATCCACTGTTCACTCCGACACGTATCGGTATATGATATTCTTTTGCTTTTTCTACCACTGCTCTGACTCTTTTTTCATCTCCGATATTTCCCGGATTGATACGGATCTTATCCGCTCCGTTTTCGATTGCTGCAATTGCCAGGCGATAATCAAAATGTATATCCGCCACCAGTGGAATATGGATCTGCTTTTTAATCTTGCTGATACTTTCTGCCGCTTCCATCGTTGGCACTGCCACACGAATGATATCACATCCTGCTTTTTCAAGTCTTAAAATCTGTGCCACACATGCTTCTACATCTTCCGTCTTTGTATTTGTCATAGACTGGATCGCAATTTTTTCTCCACCACCGATGCATACATCCCCAATTTGTACTTTTCTGGTTTTATTCCTGTAGTTATCCATTTATTTTCCTCCTTTTTCCATATCCATGCAGAGAACTTGCCACTGGCAACTTCTCTTGCATACTTTGGTATCTACATAACCTGCCGCTGGCAGCTTCTATTTCATACTTTGGTATGTATAACAAACACCCCTCTATACACTGCATAGAGGGGCCCTCATCTATTTTTTATTGAACATCATCTGCTCACCATATTCACGTTCTGTCAATGTCATTGTTCCGCCATCAATACTGTATTCAAATGTCGTTCCTATCGACTGCACTGCATTCTTTAACGTCTCTTCTGTATACTGACCATTTGATTTTTCTGCAATTTCCTGAATCTTATTATCATCCTCCTGAATGGATATCGTCTTGGATTCCTTACTGAGCGTATATGTCATCGGGACTTGCGTTTCTTCTCCATCCCCGGATGCCGGAAGTATAACTGTCATCTGTCCGTCCCGACCGATCTTAAGATCCATATTACCGTCTTCATCTGTCCATGATCCCTCCAGTGGGTTTCCTGTAAACATCTTCATTAAAAGAAAGATTGCTATAATTACGATCAGGACAGATGTAACAGCCGTAACGACTGTCCATATCTTACTTCTTTTTGCCTCATCATTGTTTGCTATCATCTATCCATTTCCTTTCTTTAATAATTCTATTTTTTAGTATTACCATCATATTAAATTATATGTGGTTTTTACTTTCATGTCAACGACGGGGTGATCGTTTGTTTCTTCTTTCATTACTCATCAATCTCTACTAACAGATAAAATCCTCTGTCTGTCTGTTCGATTTTCTGTATTTTTCCCTTTCTTGACTTTATTCTCTGTCTTGTACGATAAATTCCTGACATCGCAATGGATGGCTCTACAAGATAAGTGTACTGACCTGTCACAGCACTTCTTTCACTGATCTCAACTTCCTGTCCTTCCGTTACCAGTCCTTCTCTTTCCATTTTAAAACGTTCTACTCTCACTTTATCTGCTCCCTTCTCTTAATATTCACTTCAATCTGTTTGTTCTCCACTTATGCACTTTCGCCTCTTTTTGTTCCATTTCGGCACATCTGCGACACATTTCGTTGAGAATCGACACTTTCCGTGTTCCGAAGTGCAACCCTTGGTAAAATATACCAATCAATTTAGGAGGTATCCGACATGCCATTTTCTGAAAAACTAAAAAAATTACGTGAAGAAAATCATTATACCCAGAAATATGTTGCAAAATATCTCAATGTTGCACGTTCTACCATTGCCGGGTATGAAACAAAGAATCGTCAGCCTTCTCACGAAAAACTGACGATTCTTGCTGAGCTTTTTCATGTTTCAGTTGATTATCTGCTGGACGATGATATCAGTGAAATCACACTTTCCGATAAATCAACGGCTCAAAAATCAGAGCACTATCTTCTCACCCATTTTCACCGCTTATCTAATTCTTCTAAAAAAGAATTGTTAAACTTTCTTCAATACCTGGAACAGCGGGATGAATCCGCACGCAGCAAATCAGCTCTTTAATCCTGCATTATTTCACAAAACGGTGATAAATATAATCATTTGCTTCTTTTTCCTGACTGTCATCCAGAGGCATTAACTGAACTTCCCCGTACTTTCTTTCGAGCGCTTTCTGGATCAGATAGTCACTCACCTGTGGATTCTTTGGAAGCAACGGACCATGCAGATAAGTACCGATTACATTTTTGTAAACTACGCCTTCATAGCCGCTTTTCCCGTCATTTCCCGCTCCGTATAATACTTTTCCAAATGGCTTATTTCCATTGAGGTATGTTCTTCCCCCATGATTTTCAAATCCAACCACCGGCATATCTACAAGATCACTGTCCAGTACAATATTATCTATGAGACGTCCCTCTTCCTGTTCCGTATAAATGTCAACCAGATTCAGTCCCTCGATCATTCCGGCATCTGTCTTATAATATTTTCCAAGAAGCTGATATCCTCCGCATACTGCAATAACAACTCCTCCGTCTTCCACATAATCCTTGAATTCACTTTGAATCTCAAGAAGACTTTTACATACGATTGCCTGTTCACGGTCTGAACCTCCGCCTAACAGTACAATATCCAATTTTGAAAAATCAATCTGATCCCCTGTATTAAACTCTATCGTCTCTACTTCAATTCCACGCCAGATACATCGTTTCATCAGACATGCGATATTCCCTCTGTCGCCGTACAGATTCAAAAGATCTGGATACAGATGCCCTATCGTAATTTTCATATCTTTTGTATCCATTATCTTTCTCCCTCCATCTTTTTCAATACATTTCTGGTACTGAACAGAGCCGTATAATTCACCAGTACATACAGGTTGCCACAGCCATCTTCAACCCTTTCCCGGATTGCCTTTTCAACATCTGCTTCCAGCATAGATGGGATGTCCACATATTTCATACGAAGTCTCATATCCTGACAACGGATACCGCTTACTGTAATCGAATTCACATTAGCACCCTTAAATCTGTCAAAGTCCACATCCCAAAGCCACGAAACATCCGTTCCATCCTGTGCATTGTCATTGATCACAATGATCACATCCTTCATGGAATCATCCTGCATAACCGCTGAGATATTCTGATTGAATCCTGCCGGATTCTTCGCAAGATTCAGCACGATCTTTGTGCCTTTTACCTCAAACTGCTCCATACGTCCGTTTTCCGGGTTGAAATCTGTAAGCATATCCTGAAAATGCTCCAGCCCAAGCCCTCCGGTTCTTCCAGCCGCGTAGGCTGCCAGAATATTATATACATTATAGAAGCCTTTATAATTGGCCTCCAGGCGTCTGCCATCTACCGTAAACGCAAGATGGTCGCTGACTGCCACATCCGATGCATCATATTCAATTGCCGGACGCTTAAAATCACAGCCTGTACATGCATAATCGCCAAGCTGGCTGTAGTGATAGAAATTATATTTTAACGGTGCTCCGCATTTCTTACAGAAACGTCCCTCTCTGATCTCATGGGAATCCTTATCATCCACTACCTTTTCACTGATTCCGTAAGTTACATACGGATTACCGCTTTCCATTGCAAGGTAAGCAGACAATGCATCATCCCCGTTCACGATCACCTTCATCTTTGGTGCACTCTGCATCACTTCTTTTAAGATATTCATTGTAATGTCGATTTCACCGTAACGGTCAAGCTGGTCACGGAACAGATTCGTCAGTACCATATAATCCGGCTTAAAGTGTGGAAATACCCTTCTTGTCGAAGCTTCATCAATCTCGATACATGCATAATCCGCATCCAGATTACCACTTAAACCCGCACCTAATACAAAGGCTGCCACAACACCATTCAACATGTTGGAACCGGTATGGTTACAGATTACTTTATAACCTTCCTTCTCGATTGCTGCACAGAGCATATTGTTGGTTGTCGTCTTTCCATTGGTTCCACATACAATAAAAATGTCTTTTCTGACTTGTCCCGCAAGATCATGCAGGATGCTTGGATCAATCTTCAGTGCAATCTTTCCCGCCCAGGTCACGCCCTGGCGGTGAAAGATATGTACACTTGCTTTTTCACTTATCTTCGCTGCCCATACGGCCAGCATTCTGCGTACTCCCATAATTACCTATTTCCCGATCAGTTCTTTGATATTTTCCGGTTCCGGCATCGAACGGATCGCACCTTTTTTCATTGTGATCAGTGCTGCACCTGCATTCGCATATGTCAGAATCTCTTTTAATTTTGCCTCATCCAGATTATCCAGACCGTACTTTAATACACCGTTGATCGAACATCCGCAGAATGTATCTCCTGCTCCTGTTGTCTCAATCGCTTTCACAGTAAATCCCGGCTGCTCTACACGAAAGTTTTTATAGTAGGCTCTGCTTCCTTCTTTTCCCATCGTCAGGAAGATAAGAGGAATCTGATACTTTTCCTGAAGATACTTAATTCCTTCATCATAATCTTCTTTTCCTGATATAAACTGGATCTCATTGTCAGAGATCTTCAGTACGTCACAATTTTCGAAGCCATATTCCATCTGTGCTTTCGCTTCATCCAGAGTCTTCCACAGCGGCGGACGTAAGTTCGGATCAAATGTGATCATGCAGCCTGCTTCTTTAGCGACTGCAAGTGCCTTCTTTGTTGCACTCTTCACCGGCTCATCTGTCATAGAAAGTGTTCCAAAGTGAAATACCTTTGACTGGCGGATCAGATCATAATCTACTTCCTCTTCCTTCAGCATCATATCAGCTCCCGGTTTGCGGTAAAAAGAAAATTCTCTGTCACCATCCGGGAAAGTATGTACAAAAGCCAGTGTCGTGTGGATATCCTGATCCATCACAAGTCCTTTTGCTTCTATTCCGATATTTGTAATCGTATCTCTTAACAGTTTACCAAACTGGTCATCCCCAACTTTTCCAATGAATGCGGTTTTTCTTCCAAGTTTGTTCAACATTGCAAGCACATTACACGGCGCACCACCCGGGCAGGCTTCAAATAACTGATTTCCCTGCTCACTTTCCCCATTCACTGCAAAGTCGATCAGCATTTCTCCAAGTGCTGTTACGTCATATATCTTTTCCATCCTGAAATCTCCTTATCCTAAATCTTACACTTGTTTCATATTTTATTTTATCATAGAATTTTACATTTTTAAAGGCACAGGCTCTTAAAGTGCATATTTACCAATTCTTACAAAAATTTCGTTATTTTTTTGTCATTTTGCCTATTTACGAATTCGAAAATGATTGATAAAATAATAACAAATAATACAGTTACCTGATGTATTATTTTATTATGTGAAACGACGATTTCGCAAATTGTTCGTGCTTGGATGGTACTACCCCTCCCACGAACCCTCTCTTGATAGCGTTTTGTAAGAAAGTCACATGAGAAGTTTCCGCCAAAACTTTTCATGTGACTTTCTTCATTTATTGTCTACAGAACTTGCCACTGGCAGGTTCTGTAGATAATTCTTCTGTTTTTATTTTAACATTCTTCAGCAATTTTATAGATCAGCTTTTCTGTATCTTCCCATCCAATACATGGATCTGTGATCGATTTTCCATAGATCATATCAGCCGATATATCCTGTCTGCCTTCTTCCAGGTAACTTTCTACCATAACTCCTTTAATCATCTTCTTAAGATCCGGGTTATATCTGCGCGAATGCAGTACCTCACTTACAATACGGATCTGTTCTTTATATTTCTTGTTTGAATTCGAATGATTCACATCAATCACTGCTGCCGGATTCTTAAGATCTTTTTTCTGATATAATTCCCAGAGTCTTACACATTCTTCATAATGGTAATTTGGTATGCACTGTCCGTACTTGTCAACTCCGCCACGAAGGATCGTGTGTGCAAGCGGATTACCAGACGTCGTTACATCCATCGTTCTGTAAATGAACCGGTGTCCCATCTGTGCTGCCACGATCGAGTTGAGCATTACAGAAAGATCTCCACTGGTCGGATTTTTCATTCCAACCGGAATATCCATACCACTTGCCGTCAGCCGGTGCTGCTGATTCTCCACCGATCTTGCGCCCACTGCCTCATAGGAAAGGATATCATCCAGATAACTTCTGTTTTCCGGATATAACATTTCATCCGCTGCTGTCAGTCCGCTTTCTTTCATTGCACGAATATGCATCTTACGGATTGCCATAATTCCAGCATACAGATCCGGAGCTTTATCCGGATCCGGCTGATGAAGCATTCCCTTATATCCTTCACCGGTCGTCCTTGGCTTATTGGTATAGATTCTCGGAATCAATACCAGGCGGTCTTTTACCTTTTCATTTACCTTCGCCAGACGGCATACATATTCACATACAGAATCTTCATTATCTGCCGAACAAGGTCCGATGATCACTGCGAATTTATCGGATTTTCCGGTAAAAATATCACGTATTTCTGCGTCTCGTTCTTTCTTTAACTGAATCAGTTTCTCTGACAGCGGATATTCTTCTTTCAGTTCTGCCGGTGATGGCAGAACTTTATTTACTTTCATAGACATATCTTTTCCCTTATCTTTATCCTAACAGATGTACCCCTCCAAGAAGTACATACGATATAAACCACATAATTACAGTTGCCATACAAATTCCAATGATAACAGCCGGAAATGCTTTCTTAAATTTCATTCCCAGAAGTGCTGCAATCAGAGACCCTGTCCATGCGCCGGTTCCCGGAAGAGGGATTCCCACGAATAACACCAGTCCCCAGAATTCATATTTTTCAATCTGGTCCTTCTGCCGCATCGCCTTGGATTCCAGTTTATCCACCAGCGGCTTGAATGTTTTCGTTCCCTTCATCCAGTTAAATACCGGTGTGATCAGAAGCAAAATAAATGGAACCGGAATGATATTTCCGATAATGCAAAGTGGAATCGCAGTCGATACCTTTACTCCAAGGATCGGTCCTGCAACAAGCAGCGCCCCGCGAAGTTCAAGGATCGGGATCATCGAGATCAGAAATACGATCACTTCTTTACTCACACTTCCGCTTAACGCATCAATAATCCCATGTATTAACGTATTGGTCATAAGAAACTCCTCTTATTTATTCATATATTTTTTCAGAAATGCAAACATTGCTTCCATCTCTTCTCTGGTTCCCACAGTGATACGCATATACTGTTCAATTCTTTCACTGCCCCAGAAACGCACATAGATGTCATTCTCTTTCAGTGCTTCAAATAATTCTTTTGCATCATAATCCGGATGCATGGCAAAGATGAAGTTCGATTTGGAATCCAGACAGTGGAATCCGAGATTCTTTAACTCTTCTTTCGCCCATTCCCGTGTCTCGATAATCTTATTCACACATTCTTCAAAATATGCCTTATCTTTCACCGCTTCCACACCGCATACCAGTGATGTCTGATTCATGGTGTAAGAGTTGAAAGAATACTTTGCATCATTCAGGTACTTGATCAGTGTCGGATTACTGATCGCGTAACCAATACGCATTCCTGCCATTGATCTTGCTTTTGAAAACGTCTGAACGATGATCAGATTTTCATATTTATCGATCAGTTCCATTGCAGAACGTCCTGCGAAATCAACGTAAGCTTCATCCACGATCACAATTACATCCTGATTGTGTGCGATAATATCTTCTACATCAACCAGATCTTCATAAAGTCCTGTCGGTGCATTCGGATTTGGGAAGATCACACCACCATTTTCTTTGTAATAATCTTCTTTTACAATCTTAAAGTTCTCGTCAAGCTTCTGGCATTCATACGGAATGCGGTACAGATCTGCCCATACCTTATAGAAAGAATAGGTGATATCCGGAAAAAAGATTGGTTTCTCTGAGTTAAAAAATGTCAGGAAACACATGGATAACACATCATCCGATCCTACTCCTACGAATACCTGATCCGGATTCACATGATAAAAATCAGCCAGCGCATTTACGAGTGGTGCCGCCGTCGGATCCGGATACAGACGCAGACGGTCTGTATTCATCTCCTCCAACGCCTTTGTCACGCTCGGTGCAGGTGCGTATGGGTTTTCATTGGTATTCAACTTGATTACTTTGCGCTGTGGCTGCTCGCCCGGCACATACGGTTCTACTTTTCGAATGTTCTTTTCAAATGCTTTCATGCTGCTCTCCTAGAAATATTCTTTCGCCAGTTCTTTGAATTTTGGAAGGGAATTCACGATTGTCTCATGTGATACGCAGTACGCAAGTCTTACATATCCAGGGCATGCAAACGAACTTCCCGGCACGATCAGAATATTATATTTCTTTGCAGCCTCACAGAATTCCTTCTCATTCGGAACCGGTGATTTCACAAACAGATAAAATGCTCCCTGTGGCTTAATGCACTCAAATCCGCACTCTTTCAGTCCGTTATACAGATCTTCTCTGTTGCGATCATAGAAAGAAAGGTCTGTCTTTTCATTCAGGCATTTTTCTACTACCTTCTGCTGCAGTGTCGGTGCATTAACAAATCCGAGGATACGTGTTGCGACATTGGCTGCGGAAAGTACTTCTTCACTGTCTTTTAATTCATCCGGAATAACCAAGTATCCGATACGTTCTCCTGGAAGTGACAATGATTTGCTGTAGGAGTATCCCACTACGGTATTGTCATAATATTTTGTGAGATACGGAACTTCTACTCCGTCATAAGCCAGCTCACGATAAGGCTCGTCGGAGATCAGAACGATGTCTGTTCCGAATTCTTTCTGCTTTGCCTCCATGATAGCGGCGAGCTTTTTGATCGTCTCTTCGGAATATACAACACCAGTCGGGTTGTTCGGATTATTGACGATAACGGCTTTTGTCTTTGGTGTGATCTTTTGTTCAAATTCATCCAGTTTTGGCTGGAAGTCAACGGTATTCGGTGAGATTTCTACCAGTACACCATCGTAGTTGTTCGTATAAGAACGATATTCTCCAAAATATGGTGCAAATGCGATCACTTCATCTCCCGGATTGATCAGCGCTTTCAAGATAACATTTAATCCACCGGCTGCACCAACCGTCATGACAATATTTTTGCCTTTAAAATGCGTATCAAAACGCTTATTTAAAGAATCAGCTACTGCCTCTCTTACATCTGCATATCCGCAGTTGCTGTTGGTATATCCGTGAAGTACGATTGGATCTTCCTCACTTACAATCTCAATGATTGCATTCTTCACGGCCTCCGGTGCCGGCACGTTCGGATTGCCCAGACTGAAATCAAATACATTCTCAGCTCCGTAAATTCCTGCCAGACGGTTACCTTCCTCAAACATTGCACGGATAGCCGAACTGTTGGCTACCATATTTTTCATCTTATCCGCTATCATTTTGTTGCTCCTTTCTCACTACAAGTCTTTCATTTGTAAGTCTTAGCCCTGCGCTTTCTCTGTCACATCACCCTTTTCTACCATAAAAGCTGGACGGTAAGAAAGCTTTGCCTTTCTAAGGCCTTCTGCTCCAGTATCATCTTCCCGGTTTACATATTTATAGTTCATGCATTCATGCTCTACAAACTGCTGATTGATCATCGTATATGCGCCCTGTACATCGGCATATGCTTTTTCAATATGCACGACATAAGTGTCTTCGCATATCGGCTCTCCGATCGTAAATGCAACAACTTTACCATCGATCCTTAAGACTCCTCCCGTCAGGTGAAGTTCTTCAAACAGTCTCAGGGAATTCAGTGCTACGCACATCTCTCCCCTTTTTTCATCATCATCTTCACAGTCATTCTCTGTCCGCCACTTAAGTGCCATCTGGAAACATTCTTCCAGATTATCTTTTGTCATACTTTCATAAGACCAGCGGTCTTCGAACAGGCTTTTGAATTTGTTGATATGATTCCGCTTTCCGTGAAGTTTCTTTCCCGAAAGTGTTGCCAGTTTCTCAGATTCATAGACGTAATCTGCAGAATCTCTGTCGTATTCAATCTGGAATCTTCCCGGATACCACTCCTCTAACTGGGCAAAATATTCCGGTGTCACATTGTACATCAGGAATGGCCTGCCCTTCGCTTTGGAATATTCCATCATCTCTTCCAGGGCATTCTTCACATCTTCCGGTGCTCCGGCCGGGTAGGCAAAGGATACGTGATTCTCATCCTCACTTTTGAATACCAGTGCATTCTTGATGATCGCCCATTTTACCGGATACTGTCTGGACCAGAGATACACATTGGCAAATGTTCTCTCACAGCTTCTGCTGGTATGATGTTCAAAGTAATGTGAGATAATCTCCTGATCCTCTAATTCTGCACGTTTAAACTGTGTTGCTCCCATATTCTGTATTTACCTTCTTTAATTTTCCGGATTTTTTCTAAAATCTTATATTCCGGCTTCTTACATTTCTTCATTCATATTTGCAAGTTTTGCTGCCTGATCAGCCGCGATACAAGCATCAATGATCTCCTGAATATCACCGTTCATGATCTTATCCAGTTTGTATAATGTAAGTCCGATACGGTGATCTGTCACACGTCCCTGTGGGAAGTTGTAAGTACGGATCTTTTCCGATCTGTCTCCGGTACCGATCTGGCTCTTTCTTGCTTCTGCTTCTGCATCATGACGTTTCTGGCATTCCAGATCATATAACTTCGCGCGTAAAAGAGCGAACGCTTTGTCTTTATTCTGTAACTGAGATTTCTCTGTCTGGCTGTAGATTACAATTCCTGTCGGATAATGTGTCAGTCGTACAGCAGAGTCCGTGGTATTGACACACTGTCCACCGTTACCAGATGCACGCATAACATCGATACGGATATCTTTCTCATCAATCTGGATATCTACATCTTCTGCCTCCGGCATCACCGCTACTGTGATCGTAGAGGTATGGATACGTCCACCGGATTCGGTCTCCGGTACACGCTGTACACGGTGTACCCCGGATTCGTATTTCATCTTGGAATAAGCACCTTTACCATCGATCATGAATGTTACATTTTTCATTCCGCCGATACCGATCTCTTCACATTCTACCAGCTCGATTTTCCATCTCTGGCTTTCTGCATAATGCATATACATACGGTAGATCTCTGCCGCAAAAAGTGCAGCCTCATCTCCGCCTGCACCGGCACGGATCTCAACGATAACGTTCTTTTCATCGTTAGGGTCCTTTGGAAGAAGAAGGATCTTCAGTTCCTGTTCCAGTTCTTCTACACGTTTCTTGTTATCATTCAACTCTTCTTTTGCAAGTTCACGCATCTCTTCATCGGACTCTTCCTCTAACATCTCAAGGCTGTCCTCAATTGCCTGCTTGCATTCTTTGTATTCATTATACGCCTCTACAATCGGAGTCAGATCATTCTGCTCTTTCATAAGTTTGCGGAAGCGGTTCTGGTCATTTGCCACATCCGGTTCCTGAAGTTCATTTAATATCTCATCCAGACGGATGCGCAGATCTTCTAATTTATCAAACATGGTATTTCCTCCTTAACATTACTCTTTATTGTACCTTCCCATAACTACGCGGTCAAGTCCCGCTAAATCCTTTTTTATCTCGATTTCCTCATATCCTTCATTTTTCAAAAGTTCTGATACATCTTTTCCCTGATCAAAGCCAATCTCGAACAGGATATATCCTCCCTTGTTCAGATATCTTATACTGTCTTTTACGATCAGGCGATAAAAATAAAGTCCGTCCTCTTTTCCATCCAGCGCAATCCATGGATCATGAAGTTTTACTTCCTCATCCAGACGACTGATTTCTTCTGTCCTGATATAAGGCGGATTAGACACGATCATATCGTATTTTCCGGTGACAGATTCAAACAGATCACTTTTTATTAATCTTGCATCTGTTCCCAGACGGCTGTTGTTTTCTCGTGCAACTTTCAATGCCTCTTCCGAAATATCGCAGCCGGTTCCTTTCAGATGCATCTGTTTTTTTTCGCCGAATTTCAAAATACTTCCCAGAATACATCCCGAACCGGTACACATGTCCAGGATCTGCATATCTGGTCTGATCCGTTTTAAAGCCTCTTCTACCAGAATCTCTGTATCCTGTCTTGGAACCAGCACATTTTCATTCACTTTAAAATTTAATCCCATGAATTCCTGTTCACCGGTAATATGCTGAAGTGGAATTCTTCTTGCTCTTGTGCAGATATCTTTCTGATAGCTTTCTGCTTTTTCTTCTTCTACTTCTCTGTCCGGGTCTGCCAAAAATACTGCTCTGCTGATTCCGGTCTTATATTCAAGCAGATACCAGGCATCCAGTTTTGCTTCCCGTATCCCTGCCTTTTCAAGTTTTTCTGTTCCACTCTGGTAGAGATTACGAAGTGTGAAAATTTTCCCGTTCATACGCCCTCCAGTCAAATACAGCTTCTACTGCCTGTATCGCTACTTCTATCATATCATCATCCGGTTCACTGGTTGTCATCATCTGAATTGCCATTCCCGGCTTGCTTAACAGATTGACCAGGGCATTTTCACTGTTCCCCGCCAGTTTCAACACCTCATAAGAGATTCCGGCGATCACCGGAAGCAGTGCAATACGGACAACCACCCGCATCAAAGGAGATTCCACCCGAATCAGCAACAGTAAAATAATACTGATCGCCAGCACAAAAAACAGAAAACTGGTCCCACATCTTTTATGCTGTCTCGAACTTTTCCTTACATTCTCCACCGTAAGCGGCAGCCCATGTTCAATACAGTTGATACACTTATGCTCCGCACCGTGGTACATAAATGTTCTCTGAATATCCTCCATTCTGGAAATCAGCAAAATATACACAATAAAAATTCCAATCCGGACAACACCTTCTATCACGGTTCTAAGATGATACGACGGAATAACCGGTTTCATAAGTGTCGACAGAAAATACGGCAATATCATAAAGATTGCAACTGCTGCAACAATGGAAAAGGCAACCGTTCCTGCCATCATCAGGTTCTCTTGCTTTTCTTTCTTTTTCAGATCTTTTCCTGAAAGCTCTTTTTCTTCTTCCTCTTCGTAAAAACTCGCCGAAAAAGTCAGCGTCTTGATTCCAAGTACCATGGAATCAAGAAAATTAAAAACCCCCCGGACAAAAGGAATCGTAGTCAGTTTTTTCCAATTGCCGGTAATACTGTGAAACGTCTCTGTCTGAACAAAGATCTCTCCGTCCGGTTTTCTGACAGCCACAGCATAACGATCCTGATTCTTCATCATGATTCCCTCTAAAACTGCCTGTCCGCCGATATTTGATGATTTCATATATTCTCCTTATACCACATCTTCTGGAACAAAGACTATCTCTTGCCCGAAGATCTATTGTAATGAAAAAAGGGTTGAGATTCAAAAACCTCAACCCAATACTTGTAATCTTATTTGTCCATTCCGTATTTCTTATTGAACTTATCAACACGGCCACGAGCCTGAGTTGCTTTCTGCTGTCCTGTATAGAATGGATGACATTTAGAACAGATTTCTACGTGGATTTCTTCACTTGTAGATCCTGTTACGAATGTATTTCCACAGTTACAAGTTACAGTTGCCTGATAATAATTTGGATGTATTCCTTCTTTCATGATTTTCACCTCTTCTTTATTTTTTGACACGCACTTAATGTGCAGTAAATTTCTTTTATTTACACAGCTCGTTCATTGTAACACAAGAATCAAGTTTTGTCTAGATAAATTTTGTCTTTTTTACCATTTGTATTAATTCTTCATTATTCCGCGTTCTTGAGAACATATTCAGTATGTTATCTACCGCCTCTTCCGGACGCAGTCCGTTCAGTGCTCTTCTCATACTTTCAACAGCTTCCTGTTCCTCTTTTGAAAGCAGAAGATCTTCTCTTCTTGTTCCTGATTTTAAGATATCAATAGCAGGAAACATTCTTTTTTCGGAAAGCTTGCGGTCCAATACCAGTTCCATATTACCGGTTCCTTTAAATTCTTCATATACAACATCGTCCATCTTGCTTCCCGTATCCACAAGTGCCGTTGCCAGTATTGTAAGACTTCCGCCTTCTCTCATATTTCTCGCCGCGCCAAAGAAACGCTTCGGCATGTGAAGTGCTGCGGGATCAAGTCCTCCGGATAATGTTCTTCCTGACGGAGGTACTGTAAGGTTATAAGCTCTTGCCAGTCTTGTAATACTGTCAATCAGGATCATGACATCTTTTTTGTGCTCTACCAGTCGTTTGGCCCGTTCGATCACCATCTCTGATACACGCTTATGGTGCTCCGGAAGCTCATCAAACGTAGAATAGATCACTTCTACATTCGGTCCCTCTATTGATTCACGGATATCCGTTACTTCTTCCGGACGCTCATCGATCAGAAGAATCAAAAGATGTACTTCCGGATTATTCTTTTGTACGGATAATGCAACCTGCTTTAATAAGGTTGTCTTTCCTGCTTTCGGTGGTGAGACGATCATACCTCTCTGTCCTTTTCCGATTGGAGACATCAAATCCATAATGCGCATTGCAGTACTTGTCTTTCCACATTCCAGGCTCAGTCTTTCATTCGGAAAGATTGGTGTCATATCTTCAAAATTTTTTCTGTGCATAGCCTTCATAGGATCCATCTCATTGATCTTTGAAAGATATAAAAGTGCACTGAATTTTTCCTGCTGTGTTTTGATTCTTGTATTTCCTTCCAGTATATCTCCTGTTTTCAGATTAAATCTTCGGATCTGAGACGGAGATACATAGACATCGTTTTCCCCCGGCAGATAATTAGCACTTCGGATAAATCCATAACCATCCTGCATAACTTCAAGAATCCCATGTGCCGTAATTCCACTGTCCAGCTTATCTATATCATGTACTTCTTTATCTCCTGTATTAGCAGATAATTCTTTCACGGTTTCTCGTGCCGATTTCTTTTCTTTTTCATCTTCTTCCAGCATACGCTCTATCAGTTCTGCCTTTTTCATGGTGGAAATTCCCTTTAATCCTCTTGCTTTAGCGAGATCTTTTAACGTCGCCAGCGGAAGAGATTCATATTTTTCTCTCATCATATTAGTCCTTTCACATCAAACTGCTTTCATTCTAGTTTCTTCATTTATTAAGTAGCATCTCTTACTTTACTGGAAAATCACGTCAGAAATGACGATACTATTTGAAACATGGAGATATTATACTACATCTTTGTTCTTTTTTAAAGTTCTTTTTCATAACGGTATATCTATTCTACCCAATTCCTCTTTTGTGCGTATATTGACTTGAACTTCTATGAATGATATGATTAAACAAACTTATGAAAAGGTGGTATCCATAAAATGACGAATAGTGAAAAAGCCCTGAAAATGCACGAAGAATGGCATGGAAAGATTGAAACTTGTGCAAAATCCCACGTAAATTCACGTGAAGATCTTGCAATTGCCTATACCCCTGGTGTTGCAGAACCTTGTAAGGTAATCGCAAAAGATCCCGAGGCTGCCTATACTTATACTATGAAATCCAATACTGTAGCTGTTGTTTCTGACGGAAGTGCCGTACTCGGTCTTGGTAATATCGGTGCTCTTGCGGCAATGCCCGTTATGGAAGGAAAGGCTGTTCTTTTTAAAGAATTCGGTGGTGTCAACGCTGTACCGATCTGTCTTGACACACAGGATACTGAAGAGATCATCAAAACAGTTGTAAATATCGCCCCTGCTTTCGGAGGGATCAATCTGGAAGACATCAGTGCTCCAAGATGCTTTGAAATCGAAGAACGACTAAAAGAACTGCTGGATATTCCTGTATTTCATGATGACCAGCACGGAACTGCTATCGTAGTTCTTGCCGGAATCATTAATGCTATGAAAGTAACCGGAAAAGATAAGGAATCTTCCAAAGTTGTCGTAAATGGTGCCGGTTCTGCCGGAGTTGCTATTACCAAACTGCTCCTGACCTACGGCTTTAAACATGTCACCATGTGCGACATAAATGGAATTCTCGGAAAAGATTCCAAAGACCTCAACTGGATGCAGGAGAAGATGGTTGAAGTAACCAACCTGGAACAGAAAACCGGTAAACTCGCCGATGCATTAAAAGGCGCTGATATTTTTGTCGGCGTATCGGCTCCGAATATTGTTACACCGGAAATGGTTGCTTCTATGAACAAAGATGCCATCTTATTTGCCATGGCCAATCCGGTACCTGAAATCATGCCGGATATTGCAAAAGCTGCGGGCGCTAAAGTAGTAGGAACCGGCCGTTCCGACTTCCCGAACCAGGTAAATAACGTGGTTGCTTTCCCTGGTATCTTCAAAGGTGCTCTCGAGGGACGTGCTACTGCCATCACCGAAGATATGAAACTGGCTACTGCAAAAGCAATCGCAGGTCTTGTTCCTGATAAAGAGCTGAATGAAAATAATATTCTTCCTGAAGCATTTGACCCACGTGTTGCAGATGTTGTAAGCCGTGCTGTAAAGGAACTGATCTGATATGACCGTACACTGGGGAGAAAAAAGATACTATTCTCTGGATTATTATCTGAAAAAGACTTATGGTGAAAAGCTCTATAAGATATCTCTCGACGGCGGCATGACATGTCCAAACAGGGATGGTACCCTCGGAACCCACGGTTGCATTTTCTGCAGCCGTGGAGGTTCCGGCGATTTTGCCGCCAGTCGTGTTCTGTCTGTCACAGAGCAGATTGAAGCCGGGAAGCAGCAGTCTGCAAAAAAATATACCGGATCATCTTACATTGCTTATTTTCAGGCATATACCAACACTTATGCTTCTTTAGAATATCTGGAAACATTATATATGGAAGCAATTACACATCCTGATATCCGGATTCTTTCCATAGCTACCAGACCGGATTGTCTAAGCGAAAAGATTCTGGATCTCCTGGAAAATTTAAACCGGATCAAACCAGTCTGGGTTGAACTTGGTCTTCAGACTATTCATGAAGAAAGCGCCCGATATATCCGCAGAGGTTATGAGCTTCCGGTATTTGAAAATGCAGTATCCGAGCTTCGAAAGCGTGGAATCGATGTTATTGTCCATACAATCCTGTGTCTTCCAAATGAAACCGAACAGGATATACTCAAGACCATAGAATACCTGAACCACCAGGATATTCAGGGCATCAAACTGCAGCTTTTACATGTATTAAAAGATACCGATCTAGCCGACATCTACCTGGCCTCTCCATTCTACATTCCCACACCGGAAGAATACTACCAGCTTCTCGGGATGTGTATCAGCCACTTAAGACCGGACATCGTTATCCACCGATTAACCGGAGACGGACCAAAAAATCTTTTGATCGCCCCTTTATGGACCTGTAACAAAAGGCAAGTTCTGAATCAGTTCCAGTCTTACTTAAAAACACATGACATCTGGCAGGGAAAGGAGTGTTAACCTTGGCCAAATCTTTTACGTTATATAAATTGATCATTTTGTATATGTTGAACGAAGTTGATTTTCCTCTTACCAATTCCCAGATATCAGAATTTATTCTGGATGAAGGATATACAACCTACTTTAAATTACAGCAGGCTTTATCCGAACTTCTGGAATCAGGATTTATTCGTGAAGAATCTACTCATCACCGTACATTTTACCATCTTACGGAAGACGGAGCAGAGACCATCCATTATTTTACAAACGATATCTCTCCTGCAATCCAGCATGATATCGACGAATTTTTAAAAGAGAAACATTACGAATTAAAAAATGAGATGTCCGTAAAAGCGGACTATTTCGAGAATTCCAACATGGAATATTCTGTACGCTGTCAGGTCATCGAACAGGGACTTCCTCTGATCGACCTCACCGTAACAGCCCCGACAGAATCCGAAGCTGCAACCATTGCAAACAACTGGCAGAAACGGAACCAGGAGATTTATGCGTTAGTAATGGCGAAGTTGTTGTAGTAATTATTTTGGTGACTTACCCCAGACCTGAATAAAAGGATAGAAGCCATTTCTGTGCTGATTCAATCATGGAGAAACTCTAGAGCAACAAACCATGACCTCATATGCACAGAAATGGCTTCTATCCTTTTATTCAGTTACGTTTTTGTATGCCATAATAATTATATAATGGAACCTTAACCGTTGTGATATCTTGATTGGAACAATTTAAAATAGAAACTCGCTCATGACATAGTTGCTGACATCGATTCCTTTTTCTGTTAACCGGATGTATTCGCCGGTGTCTTCAAGCAGCTGCTTTTGGTACATATCGATCAGTACTTTTCCATATGCATTTTCAATACTTCTTCCGAAAGTCTGCCTGAAGTCAGTCTTGGATACTCCTTCGATTTTTCTGAGCCCCAGAAACATATATTCTTCCATCTGATTCTGCAAACTAAGAACTTCGATCTCACCGCCTTCTACAAATCGTTGGTTATTGATAAGAGATGCCGCACCGGTTCCGATTCCCAGATATTCTATGCGGTTCCAGTATCCAAGGTTATGCCGGCATTCATATCCTTCTTTGGCATAATTAGATATCTCATATCTGTGATAGCCGTAACTCCACAAAATATTTTTTGTAAACTGATACATCATCCGTTCCGTATCTTCATCCGGAAGTTCTCTTCTTCTTCTCGCCTCAGCGCGTTCACCCTCTCCGTACTTTTCATAGAACGGCGTTCCTTCTTCGATGATCAGACTGTATGCGGAGATATGTTCCGGACCAAGTTCTGCCACTTTTTTTAATGTATCTTCCCATCCCCCCAATGTCTGAAATGGAATTCCCGACATCAGATCTACATTGATATTCTGAAATCCCACTTCTCTTGCAAGCGTATAGGTATCCAGGAAGTCTTTATATGTATGAATTCTTCCGAGCATCTTTAATTCCTGATCATCCGTTGACTGTAATCCGATACTCAGACGATTAATCCCGACATTCCGATATGCCATCAATTTCAACTTATCTACTGTCCCCGGGTTCACTTCTACCGTGATCTCCGCGTCCGAATCAATTGGAAATGTAGCACGTATCGCATCGAAGATACTCCTCATCTGCTGAGTTTCTAATATGGACGGTGTACCGCCTCCTATAAAAATACTGCTTACATGGTACATACCGGCAAGATCATAATAAGAACGGATCTTCTGGCACAAGCCCATGACATACTCCTGTCTCGCTTCAGGTGTTGCAGGCGCAGACAGGAAATCACAGTACCGACATTTTTTTACACAAAATGGAATATGGATATATAACTCTAATGGTCTCATTATTTATCATCCAGCTTCAATACACTCATAAATGCTTTCTGCGGAATCTCTACGTTGCCCACCTGACGCATACGTTTCTTTCCTTCTTTCTGTTTTTCCAGAAGCTTTCTCTTACGGCTGATATCTCCACCATAACATTTTGCCAGCACGTCTTTACGCATCGCACGAACTGTTTCACGCGCGATGATCTTACTTCCGATTGCTGCCTGGATTGGAATCTCGAATAACTGTCTCGGGATCTCTTCTTTTAACTTCTCGCACATCTTTCTTCCGCGTTCGTATGCAGTATCTGCATGAATGATAAATGACAATGCATCGACTTCTTCTTTATTGATCAGGATATCCAGTTTAACAAGTTCTGACTTCACATAACCGGCCATCTCATAGTCAAACGAAGCATATCCTCTTGATCTTGATTTTAATGCATCAAAGAAATCATAAATGATTTCATTAAGCGGGAGCTGATAATGTAATACTGCACGTGTCTCTTCAATATACTCCATACCTTCATATACGCCTCGACGTTCCTGGCACAGATCCATGATCGCACCGATAAACTCCGATGTCACCATGATCTCTGCTTTTACCATTGGCTCTTCCATATATTCGATCTCTGAAGGATCCGGAAGGTTCGATGGATTCGTAAGCTCTATCACATCTCCATTTGTCTTGTGTACTTTATAGATAACCCCCGGCGCAGTTGTTACCAGATCCAGATTATATTCTCTTTCCAGACGTTCCTGAATGATCTCCAGATGCAGTAGTCCAAGGAATCCACAGCGGAATCCGAATCCCAGTGCAATTGAAGTCTCAGGTTCGAACTGCAGTGATGCATCATTTAACTGTAATTTTTCCAACGCATCCCTGAGATCCGGGTATTTTGCGCCATCTGCCGGATATAATCCACAGTAAACCATTGGATTTACTTTCTTATATCCCGGAAGCGGTTCTGCACATGGATGTGCCGCATTGGTTACCGTATCACCCACGCGGGTATCCTTTACGTTCTTAAGACTTGCCGTAATATAGCCTACCATTCCGGCACTCAGTTCCTCACACGGAATAAACTGTCCGGCCCCAAAATAACCAACTTCTACTACTTCTGCCTTAGCTCCTGTCGCCATCATAAGGATCGGTGTTCCTTTTTTTACAGTTCCTTCTTTGATTCTGCAAAATACGATAACACCTTTATACGCATCATATAAGGAATCAAAGATCAACGCCTGAAGCGGTGCTTTCGGATCTCCGGTTGGTGCCGGTATCTTTGCTACGATTTCTTCCAGCACCTGATCTACATTCAGTCCGGTCTTTGCAGAAATCTGCGGCGCATCCTCTGCCTCTATTCCGATCACATCCTCAATCTCTTCAATCACACGTTCCGGATCGGCACTTGGAAGATCGATCTTATTTAATACCGGTACTACATCCAGATCATGATCCAGCGCAAGGTATACATTGGCAAGCGTCTGTGCTTCTACCCCCTGTGCGGCATCCACTACCAGAATTGCCCCGTCACAAGCTGCAAGGCTTCGGGATACTTCATAGTTAAAGTCTACATGCCCCGGCGTATCGATCAGGTTAAAGATATACTCTTCTCCATCCTTTGCCTTATATACCGTTCTGACTGTCTGGGCTTTGATCGTGATTCCTCGTTCTCTTTCCAGCTCCATATTGTCTAACACCTGGGACTGCATCTCACGACTGGTAAGAAGTCCCGTCATCTCAATGATACGGTCCGCCAGTGTTGATTTACCATGGTCAATATGTGCTATAATACAAAAATTTCGAATTTTACTCTGATCTATTCCTGACACTAATATCTTCTCCTTAATTAAATGTTTATCTTATCAATTTTATCATGCAGCACTGTATTTTACAATGAAAAGTTCCACACTCATCACATCATTCAGGCGTCCCGTCTTTACCATCTCTTCGGTATCTACAGCCTCTTCCAGAATGTTCCTTAACTCTTTCTTTTCAAATGTGCGGCATTGCTGCATATATTTTCCCGCCACAAACGGATGAAGTCCGACTGTCTTTGCGATTGATGATTTATCGTAGCGTTTCCCCACCAGATCTTTCACTTCCAAAAGCAGCTTAAACTGTCTCGTCAGAAGGTATAAGATACGCATCGGCGGTTCTTTTAATGCCAGAAGATCATAATAGTAATCAAGCGCCTTTTTCTGGTTCTTCATTGCAACCGCTTCTACCATATCAAAAATCTTATTTGTAATCTGTGTTGTACAGATTGCTTCTATATCTGATATCTCAATCTCTTCTTTTCCCATACAGTAACAGAAGAGTTTTTCCAGTTCTTTTTCCAGATTCTCCATATCCGTTCCTGTTGTTGACAGAAGATATCTGGCCGTCTGTTCCTTGATCTTGTAGCCTTCTTTTTTTACATTACCTGCAACCCAGTATAATAACGTCTTCTCATCCTGACGCGCCATCTCAACTACGCGTCCTTTACTCTTCACCGCTTTATACATCTTTCCTCGTTTGTCCGCCTCATTTTCCACGAACAAAAAGCATGCCGTATCCGGCATCGTCTTGATATAATCAGCCAGATCCGGTGTTGCATTTTTAAAAAATCCCGAGTTTTCTACCACTATCAGACGACGCTTTGCAAAAAACGGCATTGTCTCGGCAAGATCTATGAGTTCACCCGGATTTATCCCTTTTCCTTCATAATATGCATAATTTACCGTATCCCCATCCGGAAATATTGCCTTGGTTATCCGGTCTCTGTATTGCTTTTTCAGATAAGCCTCTTCCCCATACAGGAGATATACCGGCTTAAAATTTCCTGTTTTTATATCTTCATTTAAACTTTTCATCGGTGTTCTCCTATCTTTTTCACCTCTTAAAAGTATACTGAATTCTCCTTTTAAGTTCAACCGTTTCTCCCATGAATCCGCATACTTTTTTTATTTACAGTTATTCCAAACGCACCGTTTTCCTGTGTAGAATATATTTTCGCGCCACTGTTTTCAAGTCTTTCCAAAGTATCTTTATGTGGATGTCCGTAACGATTCTTCCTTCCTGCCGAAATCCATGCATATCTTGGTTTTACATTTTCCAGAAATGCTTCCGTTGTAGAATTCTTTGATCCATGATGTGCAGTCTTTAATACCTCCCATGAAATCTTCTTTTCCTGTAGATAAGAGAGCGTATCTGTCAGACTTTCTTCTCCTTCTTTTTCCACGTCTCCTGTAAAAAGCATGTCAAATCCCTCGTATTCCAGATGTAGGATCATGGATGCTTCATTTCCGGGATTCATATTCTTTTCTTTCGGCCCCAGACAGGTGAATCTCAACTTTCCTTCTCTGATCTGCGTCCCGTTTTCCATTTCCCAGACCGTCGTTCCATTATCTTCTGCTACACTTATAAGCTCTTCTAACTTTTCATCCCGGTACGCTTCTCCTGTCACAACAAGATTCCGTATTTTTATCCCGACCTGCTGCCTTTTCAGCATTTCTTCAATTCCATTCATATGATCTATGTCTCCATGAGATACGAACACATAATCAATACTTCCTATTCCTCTGTACTTTAAAAACGGTTCTATCCGATATTTCCCGACATTTTTTATATCACTGCTGCCTCCATCGATCAGATAAGTCTTATGCTCCGGTCCCTCCACACAGATACAGTCTCCCTGTCCTACATCCAGCATCGTAACCTCTGCTCCGGTTCTTACCCAGGGGCCCGATATCAATATCAGAAATCCAACCGTATAAAGCGTTATACTTATGATATATTTTTTCCCGTTTCTTTTAAATTTTAATATCAAAATCACTGTCATAAGCACCAGATAATAGATAAAGATTCTTCTCTTATCCGGCCTTCCCGCCACCCATCTTGCCATCGGAAGCTTTATTGTAAAAACGCAGCATTTATCATACACCCATAAGATACATCTGCAGATCCACAAAATCCATTTTCCGGGTATCCACCCGGCCATCTTTATAAATGACCCGATCATTCCACAGGTTAAAACTACCGACATCAGCGGAAGTATTATAAGATTCAGCAGTATACTATACACCGGAATCTCAAAAAAATTATATAAGATCACCGGCCACAATAAAACATTGATTCCCAGGCCTGCACACAGGCTCTTACACCGCATCTCATTTTCAAGCACCGGTATCACCGTACAAACTGCAAAAACAGCTCCAAACGACAACCAAAAGCCACCATCGTACAGATAAAGCGGATGGATCCCGACCGTTAGCACAGCTGAAGCCGCAAGTGCCGTCGGCATATCATAATGTCTACCGGTAATATCCGCACCTATCCGAAATACGAACATCACCCACGCCCGGATCACCGACACGGTCATTCCGATCATCATCACATACAGACACAACAGAATCCCTCCCGTGATTCCACCTGCCTTGTATGAACCTGTCATTCTCCTTGCTATCCGATATACTCCAAGTCCCGCAAACGATAGATGAAGTCCGGAAATCGCCAGGATATGTCCAATCCCGTTTACCTGATATAATTCTTTCATTTCCTGATCCATACCGCTTTTTTCACCAAGGAGTATTGCCGCAAGTGCTGAACCATCCCGTTCTCCCATCTCGCGTTGCAGCATTTTCTGCCAGTTCATCCGGAATTTTTCAAGTCTGTCTTTTAATTTGTTTCGTTTGTAATCCGTAATCTGTATATCATCCGATCGGACTTTCCCATGGATTCCCTGTTTTTGATAATAAAATTTCTGATCAAAATTTCCAGGATTTCTGGCCTCTTCATAAAATGATACCTTTCCACACACTTTAATCTGGTTTCCTATATGTAATTTTGGGCTGGAATTTGTATAAATGATAATTTTCGATTCTTGAAATTTTTTTGAGTTTGAATAAATAGAATTTTCTTTCAGATAGATCATCCGGCAGTTCTCTTTTTGCTCTTGCCTGTATATTTTGCCGCAAATGGTAATATTATCACCTTCTGCGGCATATCGTTCAATCGGGGAAGGGCGAAGTTCTTTTATGAACCGCTCTCTTCCCCACACAACCATAAAAGCAATGATGCATAGAACCATCAGACACACACTAAGAAGCGGTCTGTTTTTCACATGCTACTCTCCTTCCACAATATTGGGATTTCTGGAAAGAGGTTTTTCCAAATTTATCTTTCCCATATAAGTAATATCTGTTTTTCCGTCAATCAGGATCTGTACTCTGCTGATCGCACTTCCATCTACAATAGAATTCACAATTGCATATACCGGAACTTCCGGATTCATTACATTCGTCGTATCAAGGAATCCGGCGTCCAGATTCACGTAACAGATATGATCTTTTACCGATACACTAAGTACTTTTGTTCCTTCTGGGAGCACTGCTGATTCATTATCCGAATCCGGTCCCTTGATCAGCTGTTCGACCAGTGCTTTTTCTCTGGACACACTGCTACTGTATCTGACATTTACCTTTTCTTTTACAAGACGGGTGCCCTTTTTATTTCCATAATATAAAAGAAATGTCTCATTCTGATAAGCATGCAGACTGGATCCCGTATTCTGTACAAAATCCGATGGCTGCATATATCCTATCTCCTGGCCGTTCTGATCCTCCAGCGGCTCTCCTTCTATCGTAAACAATACAGCATCTACTCCATCTATCTGTCCAAGCGACTGTACCACCGACGCCCGCAGTACAATTTCTTCCGTTACACTCAGTTTTTGATATGCACGATTAAAATCCACTGTCAGATTTTTGGAATGAAGCGACCAGTTCTTTATCTTTACACCTTTCACAAAGGCACTGCGATAATTAATATTATCTGTATTTTTCTGGACTTTCCCTAACACATAATTAATCTGCGCTTTTTTTGTCTTTCCTTTGATTCTTGTGCCCTTCTCAACCAGTGAAACTCCCTCTGAGTCTGTATAGTAAATCCTGGTGCCGCTAACCTTATCCTCTTTTTTACATCCTGATACTGCTATGATGCAAACAGCTATAAGCAGCAGGATCTTGTAAATTTTTTTCATTTTCATCTTAATCTCCTTCTGCCTAAGATACATAGTTTAACGGGATTCTTACCGTAAAAGTAGTTCCTTCCGATGGCTGACTGAATACTTTGATCGCCCCTCTGTGCATAACCACTGCACTTCTTGCGATTGCCAGACCAAGTCCTGTTCCGCCAATTTCTCTTGAATGGGACTTGTCCACCCGGTAGAATCTCTCAAATATATGTTCCTGTGCTTCAGCAGGTATACCGATTCCCGAATCCGCCACCTCAATATAGCAGTTTTTGTGATCCGCATTTAAAGATACATGCACCCATCCATTTTCCTTATTATACTTGATGGCATTCTCCACCAGATTCGATATTGCCAGAGAGATCTTCATCTCATCTACCTCTGCCGTCACCGGACGAAAACTTTCATAGACCAGTTCGATATTTCTTGTAGCCGCAATCGGACGCAGTCTCTTTAACATCTTTTCTATCAGTTCGTTCATATTTTCTGACTTTATATTCATTGTATTTGCGGTCTTGTCCATCTTGACCAGCGAAAGCAGGTCATTAATAATCTTATTTTCTCTCTCGATTTCTTCCGACATGTCCCCCATAAATTCTTTATAGAGTTCTACCGGTGCATCTTCCTGCAAAAGCAGCGAATCCGCCAGTACTTTCATGGATGTCAGCGGTGTCTTTAACTCATGTGACACATTCGATACGAATTCATTTCTCGAGTCATCCAGAGTCTTCATGCGTCCCGACATCTTATTGAACGCTTCTGATAATTCCATTGTCTCTGTGTACGTATTCTCATGAAGGTAATCATCGTCATAGCCTTCTGTAACCGCAGAAATGGATTCTGTAATGCGTTTAAAAGGTTTTAACATAGCCATTCCCGAAAGCACAGCAATCATAAGGATAACCAGGATCGATGCAAGTGCTGCCACATCTGCTTTGTTTCTTAAAATCTCCAGACTGTCCAGGACAGAATCTGTCGGTGCACTGACAAGCAACACTCCTACAATCGAATCATCTTTTCCTAAAATCGGCGCTGTCACTTCTATATATCTGTTTTTCTTATTATACTCGCTGGTTCCTTTTTCTTTGAAACATCGGATCACATTACCCGATACGATAGTTTTTCCTTCATCCATTTCATATGTATCTTCCTGGATCTTAAAATTACCATCGATTATCATTACCCGGCCGCTGTAGATATTAGATAGCTGAACCAGTTCTGTTCTGATCGTCTCTGACGTATCTCCCGTAAGATAGCCCGAACTGCTCAGCTGATTACTGAGAATGGTACATTGATTCTGTATCTCAGCAGTTCGTACCTCCACTGCTCTTTTCTCATAGCTGGTCAGGAACACTCCTCTCATAATCAATACCGGAACAATCCCTGCCAGTGCCACCAGCAGGATGATCCGGAATTTCATGCTCCTGAATATATTCTTTTTAAAATATTTTTTAACCCCTGAAATAATAACCCACTCCCCATTTCGTATAGACATATTTTGGATCGCTTGGATTCGTTTCAATCTTTTCACGAAGTCTCCGGATATGTACATCCACAGTTCTTGCATCTCCCGGATACTCATATCCCCATACGATATTCAAAAGATTCTCTCTGCTGTAGACTTTACCCGGATTCATGGCAAGCAGTTCCAGAAGATCGAATTCTTTTGCTGTCAGATTGATTTCCTTTTCTCCGATGATCACGCGTCTGCTTTCGCAGTCAATCTTCATCTCGCCTTTTACGATCACTTTTTCATTTTCCTGATTTTTATCGCGCTTGCTGACACGGCGCATAATGGCTTTGATCCTTGCCTTCACTTCCAGAATATTGAATGGCTTTGTTATGTAATCATCTGCTCCATAATCCAGTCCCAGGATCTTATCCATATCGTCGCCTTTTGCTGTAAGCATAATGATCGGAACATCCGAATATTCCCGGATCTGCTGACACACTTCAAAACCGTCATATTTCGGAAGCATGACATCCAGAAGAATGATATCATATGCATTCTCCTTTGCCAGTTTCAGTGCCTCTTCTCCGTCATAAGCACAGTCCACATCATATCCATCCTGCTCCAGACTAAACCGGATTCCTTTTACTATCAGTTTTTCATCATCCACAACCAATACTCGTCTGCTCATGTTCCTACTCCCTTGTCAGATCTTAATTTGATCTTTTACTTTCTGAAATACACCGTCTTTAATACCTTCCACTTCCATCAGATCTTCTATCTTCTGAAACTTTCCATGCTCATCTCTGTAACGAATGATCGCGTCAGCCTTCGCCTCTCCGATTCCGGATAGTGTCATCAATTCGTCCTTCCCGGCCGTATTAATATCCACCTTGCCATCTGCCGTACTTCCGGCATCTGTGCTTTTTGTTGCATCTGTCTTTTCATTATCCGCATTCTGTACGAAAGTACCGTTGTTCTCTATTCCGGGTTTTGCCTCTTCTTTCGTCGGAACATATATTCTGGAACCATCTTCAATCTTTTCTGCCTGATTCAGAGCCTCACCTGCTGCCTCATCCGTAAATCCTCCAGCCATCTGAATAGCTTCATACAAACGACTGTCCGATGTCAGTTCATACACTCCCGGAGACTTCACTGCCCCGCATACATGTACATAACAGATCTGTAGTTTTTCCTGCTTAAGGCCAGCTTTTTCTGTCATGTTATCATTCGTTCCCGCTTCTGATCCTTCAGTCTCTTTTGCAGTATTTCCATCTGCTTTTTCCACATCCGGTTCACGCCCGTCCAACGAAATAAGTTCCGTCTGTTCCTGTGATTTTCGGTCTCTGCATCCGGTCAGATTCACGACACATATCATACTCAGTATCATGGTAAAGATCAGCAATATACGGCATATTTCCTTCTGTATTTTTCTCTGTTCTGTTATTCTGTTCTGTCTTTTTTCCCTATGCATAACTTCTCCTTTACAGCCTGTCGAAAACTGTAAATCCCCGCATATGCCTAGTGAAATAATTGTACTATTTCCACTGAAAAATTGCAACACCAATCAGGGCAATGGACATTCCAATAATTTTACGGATTTCCAGTGGTTCTTTGTCTACTCCGAACAATCCGAGAAGTTCTATTACGTACGCTACGATCAACTGCGAGATTACAATCAGAAGTGCTGCCTTCGCCGGTCCCAGTGCCTCCATACTCTTGATCACGGTCCATGTGATCCCTGCACCGATCACTCCTCCGAAGAGTACATATTTGGGCTCTACCTTCCACAAATTCCCGATAGAATCCCGCCCGGCGATCAGCCATGCCGCTGCACACAGCAGAAATGCACTAAACTGCACCCATCCATTACTCACCCACATCCCCGTTGTCTTCGTCACCTGCGTATTAAATACTCCCTGTACACTCATAAGCGCTCCCGACAAAAGCGCAATCAAAAAACCAGTCATCTCCATACCTCCTGCTTATGCAGATAATATGTCCCATGACTGGTTTTTTATGCTGTTAATTTCAAAAAATATTACAGTACCTTCTTTAAAATCCGGATCATCTCATCCACATGCTCTTTTTCAATAATAAGAGGTGGTACAAAACGGATCACATCGCTTCCGGCTCCGATGATCAGAAGTCCTTCTTTTAAGGCCTCTTTCGTAATCTCGGATAATGGCTTTGTCACCTGTATTCCCTGCATCAGTCCTTTTCCTTTAACGGCCTTTACGCAGTCACATTCTGACTTCAGTTCTTCTAGTTTTTCTGTCAGATATGCACCGAGTTCCTGCACATGTGCCACAAGATTCTTTTTCTCAAAAATCTCGATCGTCTTACTTACAGCTGTACATGCCAGAGGATTTCCGCCGTAAGTAGTTCCGTGATCACCTGGCTCCAGTGAATACTTCGCGATCTCTTCTGTCATTGCAAACGCTCCTACCGGAATTCCGTTTCCGATTGCTTTTGCCATAGACATAATATCAGGTCTGATACCATAAGACTGCCATGTGAACATGGAACCGGTTCTTCCCATACCACACTGCACTTCGTCACAAATCATCAGAATTCCTTCTTCATCGCAAAGTTTGCGGATCCCTTTCATAAATTCCTCTGTAGCCAGATTGATGCCGCCTTCTCCTTGAAGCGGCTCCAGGATAATCGCACATGTTTTGTCTGTTACCAGTGCTTTTACACTGTCCAGATCATTATATTCTGCAAATGACACTCCCGGTACAAGTGGCTCAAACGGTGCACGATATGGATCATGACCTGTTACCGATAACGCTCCAAAGCTTCTTCCATGAAAAGATTCCTTCATAGCAATGAATTCATAACGGCCGGTTCCTTTTTTGTATGCATATTTTCTTGCCGCTTTTAAAGTTCCTTCTACCGCTTCTCCGCCACTGTTGGTAAAGAAAATCCGATCCATTCCGGTAATACGTTTCAGATCTTCTGCTGCTTTTCCACATACAGTATTGTAATACAAATTAGATGTGTGAAAAAGCTTGTCAATCTGTGCTTTTAATGCTTCATTCAACTCCTGATTGCCGTATCCCAACGAAGACACCGCATATCCGGCTGCAAAATCCAGATATTTCTTTCCTTCTGTATCATACAGATATGCACCTTCACCGTGATCTAACACAACCGGAAACTGGTTATAAGTATGTAACAAAGCTTCGTTTGTTTCTTTCATATATTCATTCATATATTCATTCATAGCTTATTCTCCGTGATAATATCTTTCTTCTACATCATTTTTGATTGCTGTTCCGATTCCCTTATTCGTAAAGATTTCAAGAAGCAGGCAGTGTGGAATTCTTCCATCCAGAATATGTACTCTGGATACACCGTTTTCGATTGCATCAATACAGTTCTGGATCTTCGGAAGCATACCTCCACCGATATATCCTTCCTCCATCAGTTTCTTCCCTTCGGAAACATTTAACTCTGAAATCAATGTAGACGGGTCATTCGGATCTTTGTATACACCTTCAATATCTGTTAAGAATGCAAGTTTCTCTGCATTGATCGCTTTCGCGATTGCACATGCCGCATCATCCGCATTAATGTTATAAGTATTGTATTCATCATCCAGACCGATCGGTGCAATAATCGGAAGGAAATCTTTTTCCAGAAGATCATAGATGATATCCGCATTCACTTCTTTGACATCGCCGACAAATCCGATATCTTCACCGTCTGCCAGTTTCTTATCCACTTTCAGAAGGCCGCCGTCTTTTCCACTGATACCAATGGCTCTTACACCGAGCTGTTCCACTAACTGAACAAGACTTTTGTTAACTTTACCAAGAACCATCTCTGCGAGTTCCATTGTCTCTGCATCCGTCACACGAAGTCCGTTGATAAAATGTGGTTCCATGCCGACTTTTCCAACCCATTTGCTGATCTCCTTGCCACCGCCATGAACGATGATCGGTTTGAATCCAACTAATTTGAGAAGGGTTACATCCTGAATGACTCTTGCTTTTAACTCTTCGTCTACCATGGCACTTCCACCATATTTTACTACAATAACCTTACGGTTAAATCTCTGGATATATGGAAGGGCTTCAATCAGTACTTCTGCTTTGTCCAGGTATTTCTGCATTGCTTTTTCCATCTTTTGATCTCCTGTCTTTTCATTTCTGTCTGTTTGCTGCATCTGTATACTTTAATCTTTGCATTCTGAATTAGCTTCTGTAATCTGCATTAATCTCAATATATCCGTGAGTCAGGTCACATCCCCATGCTGTTGCTGTCTTATCTCCCATCTTCACATCTGCAATTGCTGTAACTTCCGGCTCAGACAGAATTTTAGTTGCCTCTGCTTCGCTGTAATCTACAGCCGTACCATTTTCAATGATCTGGATCTTTCCGGCTTTACTCTCAAAGAACAGGTCAACTTTTTCAGGATCGAACTGTGCTCCGGAATATCCCATTGCGCAGAGAATTCTTCCCCAGTTTGCATCATGTCCTGCAATCGCTGTCTTTGTAAGATTAGAGCATACGATAGATTTTGCAAGTGTCTTTGCCTGTTCTACGCTCTCACAGCCAACTGCCTTGACTTCGAATAATGCGGTTGCACCCTCTCCGTCTCCTGCAATCTTTTTTGCAAGATATTCGTTGATCGTATGTAATGCTTCTGCAAAATTTTTATAATCTTCTGTTCCATATGTGATCTCCGGGTTCTCTGCCAGACCATTTGCCAGCAATACAACGGAATCATTCGTAGAAGTATCTCCGTCTACAGAAATCATGTTGTAGGTATCTCCGACATCTTCGCTTAATGCTTTCTGAAGTGCATCCTTTGTGATCACTGCATCTGTTGTAATAAATGCAAGCATCGTACACATATTCGGATGGATCATTCCGGATCCTTTTGCCATACCTCCGATAGTTACTGTCTTGCCGCCGACTTCGATTGTAACAGCCAGTTCCTTCGGAAATGTATCGGTTGTCATAATTGCTTTAGCTGCTTCTGTTCCATTTTCAAGTGTATCATTCTTCTTTCCTGCCAGCGCTTCGATTCCAGCTGTCAGTTTGTCGATTGGAATCTGTTTTCCGATAACTCCGGTAGAACCGATGAGAACACCGTCTGCGGAAATGTTCAGTGCTTTCGCTGCTGCATCTGCTGTATCTTTACAGTATCCAAATCCTTCTGCTCCGGTGCAGGCATTGGCGATTCCTGAGTTTACAATGACTGCCTGTGCTTTTGCCCCGCTTTTTACAACCTGCTGATCCCATTTGACCGGTGCTGCTTTTACAACATTTGTTGTAAATGTTCCTGCTGCCACGCATGGAACCTGGCTGTATACCAGTGCCATATCCGTTCTGTCTTTATACTTAATTCCTGCTGCTGTACTTGCTGCTTCAAATCCTTTTGCTGCGGTTACTCCGCCTTTTACCTGTTTCATCTGTTCTTCCACCTTTCTTAATTCTCTCATTTTATATTACCGGCTGTTCATTAGTCTCAATTCTCTCGTTTTATCTGCCGGTTCTTTTATATGCTCTTTTATTTTATCTTCCTAATCTGCTTACTGGATAAACGCCGTGATATTTGCTTCATTCAATGTAAAATCATAATAATTCAGATCTTCTCTTTTTGTCCATCCGATTTCTTTCCAGAATGCATTGCCGATATCGTTCTGTGTAAATGCGATCAGAGATACTTTGTTAATGCCTTCTTTTTTCAGCGCTTCCATGGTAAATACTACCATAGCCTTCCCGATTCCCTTCATCCTGTGATTTACATCTACACACACATGATACAGACAGCCTCGTCTTCCATCATGCCCGCAGAGAATCGCTCCGACGATTTTTCCGTCTTCTTCGGCAACTACGCTTGTCGTAGGATTTCTTTTTAAAAAGCGTTCTACGCCCTCTTTCGAATCATCCACACTTCGTATTCCGAATCCCTTAATGCTCATCCAAAGCGCGTGCACCTGGTCGAAATCTTCAATTGTCATTACTCTTATATTCATATGTATTATTTTTCTCCTCTGCCTGTATTTTCAGATGAACTTAGGATAATGCTCCCTTACGTTTCATCTCATCTGCATCCTTTTTCCGAAAATTTATGGGAACATTGGCACCAGTTCCAGACCTTCTGTCTCCGGAAGTCCGAACATCAGGTTCATATTCTGTACTGCCTGTCCTGCCGCACCTTTTACCAGGTTGTCAATGGCTCCCATCATGATGATACGGTTGGTTCTTGGATCGATCTTGAAATTGATGTCTACATAATTACTTCCTTCTACCCATTTTGTCTCCGGGCATACATCCTTTTCCAGAACACGGACGAATTTCTCATCTTTATAATATTTATCATAGATTGCTTTGACTTCTTCGTAGGTCACATCTTTTTTCAATGTTGCATATTCCGTCGCCAGAATTCCTCTGTTCATCGGAACCAGATGTGGCGTGAAGTTGATCAGCACTTTCTCTCCTGATGCATATCCGAGTTGTTCCTCGATCTCAGGTGTATGTCTGTGGCTTGCAACACCGTACGCTTTCATATTCTCATTCACTTCACAGAAAAGGTTCGGCACTTTTGCACCACGTCCTGCTCCGGAAGTTCCGGACTTGGCATCCACGATCAGGGTATTCATATCAATGATTCCTTCTTTTGCCAGTGGATAAGCAGTCAGGATCGAACAGGTTGTATAGCATCCAGGATTGGCTACCAGTCTTGCTTTCTTCACATCTTCTCTGTTGATCTCGCAAAGTCCGTATACCGCTTCTTCGATATACTGTGGGCTCTTATGTTCAATTCCATACCATTTTTCATAAGTAGCAACGTCTTTGATACGAAAGTCTGCACTTAAGTCGATGATCTTTGTCTCACTTAAAATCTTGTCATTCATCATCGATGCGCAGAATCCCTGTGGCGTTGCAGTAAAGATCACGTCTGCCTGCTTTGCCAGTTCTTCCATATTATCATCCAGACATTTCGCATCTACGATCTGGAACATATTCTGATATACATCTGCATATTTCTTATCTATATAGCTTCTGGAACCGTACCATACAATCTCAGCATCTTTATGTCCGGCGAGAATTCTTACCAGTTCTCCCCCAGCATATCCAGTTGCTCCAATAATTCCAACTTTAATCATCTATATAACACCCTTTCCGATATTGAATTTTTATAAATTATCGTACGTTTTATAGTACCCCAATTTCCTGTAATTGTCTAGTTTGGTCGGATTGTTTTTCAAAATCCATCTATTTACTTTTGTGTGGTAAAAGAGGGACTTGCATAATTATACACCTATAGTGTATATTATGCAAGTCCCTCTTTAATTATATTTCTGTTTAGTTCATCATCGTGACTTACCCCGGTCCATGAGAAACTGCCAGCGACAGATTATATAGATACACTTCCGGTCTCACAACGGTTACGGTTCAGCTGTTTAATTATTATAGTATGCGATAACGCGAGGAAGAAAAGGAAGAGAGTCCAGCTGCATGCATATGAGATCATGGTTAGTATTTCTTAAGTATGAAAATTGGCCGTTAGCAGTCAAAAAATCATTGTCTGAGCTTGCGAGTTCTGTTTTTTTGACTGCTGCTTTTAGGACAATTTTTATGCTTTAGAAATACTCCATGATTGAATCAGCACGCAGCTGGACTCTCTTCCTTTTCTTCCGGCCGGGTATCAGCCGCTTAATAGATTAAACAGAAATCTCCTTCTTCTTCACCTCCGGCTCCACCAACACATTCTGATACCGGTAAATACTAAGTAATATTCCAAACATAATATAACTGATCATCATCCCACTTCCCCCGGTCGTCAGAAACAGGCAATAATTATTTGAAAGTGGAAAATATCCAAGATTTTCTAATACATATCCAATGAACTGAATAAGCAGGACCACCACACATCCAGTTCCCATAATCATGCCGAGTTGATTTTTCTGGTGTCCTGTCTTTTGCAGGAACCATATCAGAATGCCTCCTACAATAGCAATTATCAGAACCACTGCAAATATTCCATAATAATGTATAATAAAGGTCAGCATATAATCTCTGTTAAAGAACTTTATTTTTTCACAATCTCCACGTCCGGCAAGATGTGCTCCGGAGATCATATTTCTTATCATTCCCCATAAGGTTCCGTCATTGCTTTCCGGATGGATAAAAGCGGATAGTCTTGCCATCTGATAATTTGCTACATAGTCCAGTTTTACGAACAACCCAATTCCTGCTGCCGGGAGCAGAATTACCAGACTCCACAGTGTAATCAATGTTCTTTTTCTATTCACCTCAAACCATTCTTTCCAAACTGCAATTGATAACAGAATCATAAATGTAACTTCTACGCTGATTGCCATGGACAGATTCGGAATGCGTAAGATGATCCACACCGGCAGTATCTGCCACAGTATTGCCTTTACAACACCGAAATAACCAGATTTTTTTCTTCGCATGCTATACAATGTTGCCGCATATGCAGGAACAATCAGATATAAAAATGGACGCAGCGGTAATACCCGGCCAAATAAAAACAGGATCCCGTAAGCAGCTCCATTGATATATACTGCACCCATGAACAGGCTCAATCCCATAACCACGATCCAGCCTCCGGTTAACAACTTGCCATACTTTCCTATTCTGCTGTAATCAAAATAACAGATTCCTATCATACAAGCCAGACCAATGATCGTCCACATAACACTTTTCAGATAGTTGATATTACCACCAATTCCCGATGCGATCCATTCTACATCTCCCGGATTATTTCCTGCATCTGCCAGGATGCTTGTTCTTATGAGATACATTAGTACAATTCCTGCCAGATTCAAAATCGCGATCAGTCCGATCATCTTCCAGGCCATCTTCGGTCGATGGATACGGTCCATCTCAACACCAACCTCTACCGGATCACCCATTTCCAGAACTGCAGCTTCTTCTGCTTCTTCGGCATTCATTCCTGCTTTCATATAATCACTTTTCTGATCTTCGATGTGTCCTTCCAGTTCTTTTGTTACCAGCGGAAGTGCCCGCTTACACCGGATCTGTTCTGTTACCGTCTGTATATATTTCTTTTTATCCAAAGCACACACCACCCATCACATCCAGAACCGCTTTTGAATACTCTTTCCATTCTTCTGACTTCTTTTTTAATTCTTTTTTTCCGGATCTTGTAATATGATAATATTTTCGGATCTTTCCGACTGCTTCTTTCTCATAAGACTCTACGAATCCTTTTTCTTCCAGACCATGCAAAAGCGGATACAAAGTTCCTGCTTTTAACTCAAATACATTCTTTGATTTTCCCCGGAGGGTATCGATCATTTCATATCCGTACATGTCCTTTTCTTCTAATAATTTTAACACCAGCATCGTAGTACTTCCTGATACCAGACTTTTGATTTCCTTACAAATGCATTGCAACAAAAAAATTCCATGTCCTACTCAGCTATCAACTGAATAAAACACAGAATTTCTTATACTATTCTTGCTTTATGCTGTTTTTTCTGTCAGCTCTTGCCGTCCTTCCGTTTCGGATGTCAGCCAGTTCACAACCGAACTTGTTCTAAGCTTCTTCAATAATATGTCTTGCTACATACACCCCACTTGCAGATGCATGCGAAAGTGAATGTGTCACACCACTTCCATCTCCGATCACATACAGTCCTTTATGACAACTTTCCAGATTTTCATCAATATCTACTTCCATGTTGTAGAATTTAACCTCCACACCATACAGAAGTGTATCATCATTAGCTGTTCCCGGTGCAACTTTATCCAGCGCATAGATCATCTCAACAATACCATCCAGGATTCGTTTTGGAAGTACAAGACTTAAATCTCCCGGTGTTGCTGATAAAGTCGGTGTTACCAGGCCCTCTTCAATACGTTTCTCTGTACTTCTTCTTCCACGTACCAGATCACCAAAACGCTGTACGATAACACCTCCGCCAAGCATATTGGAAAGTCTTGCGATACTTTCTCCATATCCGTTACTGTCTTTGAACGGCTCTGAGAAATGCTTTGCAACCAGAAGGGCAAAGTTTGTATTATCTGTCTTTTTCTCGTTTCCTTCATAGCTGTGTCCATTTACCGTGATGATTCCGTTAGTATTTTCATTTACAACAATTCCGTTTGGATTCATACAGAATGTACGTACATTATCTTCGAATTTTTCTGTTCGATATACGATTTTGCTTTCGTAAAGTTCATCTGTCAGATGTGAGAATATAACAGCCGGAAGCTCTACTCGAACACCGATATCTACACGGTTGGATTTTGTAGGGATTTCCAGATCCTTACATACCTTTTCCATCCATTTACTTCCGCTTCGTCCTACAGATACAATACATTTTTCACATTCATAACTGCCTTTTTCACATACAACTTTGTAGCCATTTTCAATCTTTTCAATTGTGTCTACCGGTGTATCAAAATAGAAATCCATATGGTCTTTCATCTGATTATACAGATTCTGAAGTACCACATAGTTGATATCTGTTCCAAGATGACGAACCGATGCATCCAGAAGATTTAACTTATTCTGCAGACAGAGTTTTTTGAATTTGGTTCCTGCCGTAGAATAGAGCTTTGTTCCTTCTCCACCGTTCTCCATGTTGATCTCATCCACATATTTCATCAGTTCTACTGCCTGTTTCTTTCCGATATACTCGAACAGAGTTCCACCGAAGTCATTCGTAATGTTGTATTTTCCATCCGAAAATGCTCCGGCTCCTCCAAATCCGCACATGATCGAACAGCGCTTACAATTGATACAGCTCTTGATCTTATCTCCGTCAATTGGACATTTTCTCTTTTCAAGCGGATAGCCTTCTTCAAATACAGCAATCTTACATTCCGGTTTCTTTTTCATCAGCTCATATGCCGCAAAGATTCCTCCGGGACCTGCTCCAATAATAATTACATCATAATTCATACGTATCTTTCTCCTTTTATATATAAAAATATTATTTCGAAATTTTTTCTTGCGCTGATATTTTCTTAATTTATTTTTTGCGCAAATTGCCGGATATATTCTACGTTGTCGTCATGGATTCGTCAAGCATTTTTCGCAAGATCTTTCATCATTTCTTAATTATGTTTTCTAATCGAATTATGTAAACTTATCTAATCCCCTTTTAATTTTCCATTTATTATATTCAAATATTCATCCATCATACACTTCTCCTTTATTTTATGCATATTTTTGCATATTTTTTAATTATTTTCACTTTTTTATCATTTTTTCTTGCATAATTATAAAATCAGGTGTATAGTATTCCTTGCAGTCAAAAATGTTCTTTATAAAAGAAAGACTTGACTTTTAAGACTGCATACGAGAAGATTATTTTAAAGCGATTGATAAAACTATATTTCATGTAGGAGGATATATAAGATGAAAGAAAAAGTTGTATTAGCGTACTCAGGTGGTCTTGACACCACAGCAATTATCCCATGGCTGAAGGAAACATTTAACTATGATGTTATCTGCTGCTGTATCGACTGCGGACAGGGCGAAGAATTGGATGGACTGGAAGAAAGAGCCAAACTTTCCGGTGCAGCCAAATTATATATTGAAGATATCGTAGATGATTTTGCCGACAATTACATCGTACCTTGCGTTCAGGCACATGCCGTATACGAAAATGAATATCTTCTGGGAACTTCTATGGCTCGTCCTGCAATTGCAAAACGTCTGGTAGAGATTGCACGTAAAGAAAATGCTGTTGCAATCTGCCACGGTGCTACCGGTAAAGGTAACGACCAGATCCGTTTTGAACTTGGTATCACAGCACTTGCTCCGGATATCAAGATCATCGCTCCTTGGAGAATGACAGATCTCTGGACTATGCAGTCACGTGAAGACGAGATTGATTACTGTAAAGCACACGGAATCGACCTTCCATTCGATGCAAAACACAGCTACAGCCGTGACCGTAACTTATGGCATATCAGCCACGAAGGTCTGGAACTTGAGGATCCTTCCAACGAGCCAAACTACGATGACCTTCTTGTAATGTCAACAACTCCGGAAAAAGCTCCGGACAAAGCCGAATATGTTACAATGACATTTGAAAAGGGTATTCCAAAGAGTATCAACGGCGAAGAGATGAAGGTATCTGATATCATTCGCAAATTGAATGAACTTGGCGGAAAACATGGTATCGGTATCATTGACATTGTTGAAAACCGTGTTGTTGGTATGAAATCACGTGGTGTATATGAGACACCTGGTGGAACAATCCTGTATGCTGCACACCAGCAGTTAGAGGAACTGATCCTTGACCGTGCTACAGCAGAAGTAAAGAAAGAAATGTCTGACAAGCTTGCTCAGCTCGTATACGAAGGAAAATGGTTCACTCCGCTTCGTGAGGCAATTCAGGCTTTCGTTGAAAGCACACAGGAATATGTAACTGGTGAAGTCAAATTCAAACTTTACAAAGGAACCATCACAAAAGCAGGAACAACTTCTCCATATTCTCTGTACAGTGAATCACTTGCAAGCTTTACAACAGGTGATCTCTATGATCATCATGATGCAAGCGGATTCATCAACCTGTTCGGACTTCCTCTGAAAGTTCGTGCAATGAAGCTGCAGAATGTAAATAAAAATCAAAAATAAATACATACTATGCGATTGAATAAAGCAGGGGCGGATAACCGTCCCTGCTTTATATTTAAATACTTTTCAAAACTCTCATCGCATTCCGATACCAGATCTTATCAAGCTGTGACTCCTTTACTCCTTTTTGCTTCAATATTTCCCACAGTTTCTCCATCTCATCCGGATGTCCAATTTCCATTACTTCCATCTCCCCGAAACCGTCAAAATCAGTTCCAATTGCCGGGAAATCACTGCCCCCTTTATTTAACATATGTAATATATGAGCTGTCATATCTTCAATCCTGGATTCTTTCTCTCTTCCAAGGAACGGACCATACAGATTAAGTCCCGCAATACCACCTGCATCTGCAAGCTGCCAGATCATCTCATCTGTCAGATTTCTCGGATGCTTTGCAATCTCCCTGCAATTAGAATGAGACGCAATCACCGTTCCTTTTGCGATTGCCATTATATCCCGGAATGTTCCATCCGATGCATGGGATACATCTATGATCATTCCCAGTTCTCCCATTCTTTCTATCACTTCTTTTCCAAAAGGTTTTAACCCCTTCCACATTACAGATTTCTTTCTGCTGTTTGGATATCCGATGCAGTTTTCATAATTCCATACCGGTGTCATAAGCCTGATCCCATGTTGATACAGCTCTTCCAGCCGCTCCATATGACCGTTTAAAATTCCCCCTTCTTCCACAGTCATAATTGCAGAGATCCGTCCTGCGAAATCATTCCTGTCTACATCATTCCACGAATATGCCAGTGCCAGATCTTCACTGTACCTCTCCTGCTGCTGCCTTAAATATCGCACCATATCCTGTACATGAACGAATGCCGCATCATATCCTCCTTTCTTCTTATAATCAGCCGCCTTCGTAAAACAGGCAAAAAGCTGCACGACGGTTCCCGCTTTTTTCATAGATGGAATACTGATATGGCAATCATTCTTCATCAAATCTCCCTGGCCATCCAAATCGATCAATTTCCACAAAGTATCACAGTGCATATCAATCATTCTCATGTTGCTTTTATCCCCTTTTGTTTATTCGTTTTATTACACAAATCACATTATGTAAATCATCTGTTATCAGTATACGACATTTTCCATAGTTTTTGTCGCTTTAACTGATAGTTTTTTCTATACATTTCCATATATATAATCTGCGTCTATTGCACATACTGTATATGTCATATCTACAGAACTTGCCGCTCGCAGGTTCTTTCAAACGCCCGGTGCTGCAAAGAACCTGCCACTGACAGTTCTTCACAGATATATAATAATAAAAAGGAGGAACGTGTACTATGTCAGAAATTTCAATACTTGATCTTCAGAACCTGCGTCATTTAATTGGCGGATTTGAAACCAGCCAGTGCAAAATGCAGGACTATGCCTCAGAAGCCAAAGATCCTGAAATCCGCAAGCTGTTTCAGGATGCTGCAGACAGTGCTATGAAGAACCGACAGGATCTGATGAAATTTTTATAGGAGGAACTATCTATGCTGGATGAAAAAACGATGGTAAGCGATGCCCTTGCCGGTGTCAACGGAGAACTTGTACGTTACGGAGAAATGATTTCCCAGACGGAAAACAAAGAATTGAAGCAGAAACTGAAACAGATACGTAATGACTGTGAAATGTCCCAGGAAAAACTTTATCAGATTGCCCGCGAAAAAAGTTATTATGTTCCTGCCGCCAAAGCTACTGATCAGGAAATCTCACATGTAAAAAACATTCTTGCCGGAATTTCCACACATTAGTATCGAACGCACGCGATACAGAGAACTTGCCACTGGCAACTTTTCTTGCATACTTTGGTATCTAAAATGCACGCCGGGACATTTCTTTTGTTCCGGCATGCAACATTTTGTTGCGTTTCTTTTTGTTCGTTTATTATACTATACTTTTCTTACCGCGAGTGATATAATTTAATTACTTTAAATATTCATCGGATTTTGTAAGAAAACTGTCAAGTGGCAGCTTTTCCTACATAGCATTTCTTAAAACGATTCATGCCTCTCCTTTCTTATTTTACTTATATATTTTACGTAAGAATGGCTACACAATAATAATATTTCATTATTTTACACCCTCTATATACGTAAAATAACAAAAGGCAGCGCATCAAATGAATCCCCTTCCGCATATGTCAATGCACACAACAAAAGGCGCACCCGATATTCTTCGGGCAGCGCCTTATTTCTTTTAGCATGGACTTCTCTATCTGTAAATATCCTTATTCACTTCTCTCAAATTGTGAATTATACAGTTCTGCATAGAATCCATTTTGTGCTAATAATTCCTCATGATTTCCCTGCTCTACAATATCCCCGTCTTTCATAACAAGGATCACATCCGCATCACGAATCGTAGACAGCCGGTGTGCAATTACGAAACTTGTTCTTCCTTTCATCAGCTGATCCATCGCCTTCTGGATCTGGATCTCGGTTCTTGTATCTACCGAACTTGTCGCCTCATCAAGAATCAGAATCTTCGGATCTGCCAGCATGGCTCTTGCGATCGTCAGGAGCTGTTTCTGTCCCTGTGATACGTTACTTGCTTCTTCATTTAACTCCATCTGATAACCACCCGGAAGCGTCTTTATAAAGCGGTGTGCACGTGCTGCCTTTGCGGCCTCCACAACCTCTTCATGCGTTGCATCCAGTCGTCCATAACGGATATTATCTTCGATGCTTCCCTTGAACAGCCAGGTATCCTGTAATACCATTCCGAACATTTTTCTTAAGTCATCACGGTTAAAGTCGCGGACATCATGTCCATCTACTTTGATCGAACCACTTCCAACATCATAGAAACGCATTAATAATTTGATCATCGTCGTCTTTCCGGCACCGGTCGGTCCTACGATTGCAACCTTCTGTCCTGGTTTTACATCCACACTGAAGTCATTGATGATTGTGTGATCCGGATTATATCCGAAATGTACATGGTCGAAGCTTACGCTTCCTTCCAGTTTATCGATACATACCGGATTCTCTACCGTCTGGTCTTCTTCCTTCTCCTCAAGGAATTCAAACACACGCTCGGAAGCTGCCGCTGTAGACTGTAACATATTGGCCACCTGTGCAACCTGCTGGATCGGCATCGTAAAACTTCTTACGTACTGAATAAATGACTGGATATCTCCAACCTGGATCGTACCTTTCATCGCAAGGTAACCGCCGAGGATAACCTCACCGACATATCCGAGATTTCCGACGAACTGCATGATCGGCATCATCATTCCTGACAGGAACTGCGATTTCCATGCCGATGTATACAGAATATCATTGTCACGCTTGAATGTTGCAATTACATCCTCTTCTTTATTAAACGCTTTGATGATATTATGACCACCATAGATTTCTTCCACCTGTCCGTTTACATGACCCAGATATTCCTGCTGACTCATGAAATATTTCTGTGAACGTTTCACGATCACTGAGATCAGTCCCATTGAAACCGGAAGGATCAGGAGTGCTACCACGGTCATCAGCGGGCTGATACTGAGCATCATGATCAATACACCGATGATCGTTGTCGTCGATGTGATCACCTGCGTCGCACTCTGGTTCAGACTCTGACTTAAGGTATCTACATCGTTGGTAATACGCGATAATACTTCACCATGTGTCTGCTTATCAAAATAGTTCATCGGCAGACGGTTGATCTTCTCAGAGATTTCTTTTCTCAGACGGTACGTCAGCTTCTGTGACACACCCGTCATAATGTACCCCTGTACAAAGGAGAATACCGCACTTGTCAGATACAGGCATAACAGCGTCAGTACGATATGCGCGATCTTGTCAAAATCTATTCCGGATCCTCCGGATACTTTTCTGACCAGTCCTTTAAATATCTCAGTCGTTGCCTTTCCAAGAATCTTCGGTCCTACAATATTGAATATCGTACTTCCGATAGCAAATACGATTACAAAGAATATTCCAATCTTATATGCGCTCAAATATGCCATCAGCTTTTTCATTGTGCCTTTAAAATCTTTTGCCTTTTCATTTGACATCTGTGGTCCACGTCCTCTACCTCTTGGCATATTATTCCACCTCCTTAAGATCTTCTTCTAATTCTTTTTCTGATAACTGTGAAGAAGCAATCTGATAATATGCTTCGCAGTTCTTCAGTAATTCTTTATGTGTACCCTTTCCGACGATCTGACCATCTTCCAGTACAATGATCTGATCTGCATGAAGGATCGTACTGATCCTCTGCGCAACGATCATAACAGTACTTTCCGCTGTCTTCTCCTTCAGCTCTGCACGGAGTGTTGCATCTGTCTTATAATCCAGTGCCGAAAAACTATCATCGAATATATATACATCCGGATGTTTTGCAATTGCTCTTGCAATCGAAAGTCTCTGTTTCTGACCACCGGATACATTGGCTCCTCCCTGTGAGATCGGGCTCTTATATTTTTTCTTCTTCTGATCAATGAATTCTGTTGCCTGTGCGATTGTTGCTGCTTCAATCATCTCAGCTTCACTTCCATCCGGGTTGCCATATAAAATATTCGAAGCAATATCACCGGAGAACAGTACAGCTTTCTGCGGTACATATCCCAGTTTTTCACGCAGTTCATGCTGTGATACATCTCTGACATCTTTTCCGTCGATCGTGATCTTACCATCTGTAACATCATAAAATCTCGGGATCAGGTTTACCAGCGTAGACTTACCACATCCGGTACTTCCGATAAATGCCGTGGTCTTTCCCGGCTCTGCCGTAAAGGAAATATCATGCAGTACATCTTCTTCTGCTCCCGGATAACGGAAGGATACATGATCGAATACGACCTTTCCTTTTCCTTCTTCCGGAATACGTAACGGCTGCTTCGGATCATGGATCATTGTCTCACTTGTCAGTACTTCATCAATACGGCTTGCAGATACTGCTGCTCTTGGAAGCATAACCGAAATCATACAGATCATTAAGAATGCCATGATGATCTGCATTGTATACTGGATAAACGCCATCATATCTCCAACCTGCATTACACCGTCGTTGATACTGTGACCGCCTACCCATACGATCAGCAGCGTAATACTGTTCATTACGAACATCATAAGCGGCATCATAAACGTCATCGCACGGTTTACGAAAAGGTTTGTCTTCGTCAGTGCTTTGTTCGCATCATCAAACCGCTCTTCCTCATGCTTTTGTGTGCCGAATGCACGGATAACCGAAAGTCCTGTTAAGATTTCACGACTGACAAGATTCAGTCTGTCGACCTGATTCTGGATCAGTTTGAACTTCGGCATAACTACAAAGAATAAAAATCCTACGATGACTACAATGATTGCAACCGCAAGTCCGATGATCCATGACATGCTGACATTCGTGTGGAAGACCTTCCAGATTCCTCCGATTGCCATAATTGGTGCATACAGAACCATTCGGAGGATCATCACAATCAACAGCTGGATCTGCTGGATATCATTCGTACTTCTTGTGATCAGTGATGCCGTAGAGAATTTGTCAAACTCTGCATTGGAAAATCCGACAACCTTACGGAATACATTCTCACGAAGTCCGCGTCCGACACCGGCTCCGACACGAGATGCTAATAGTCCGACCATAATACTTGCCGCCATTCCAAGGAATGCAAGTGCCAGCATCTTGGCCCCTGTGTGTAAGATATAACTGGTTTCGATCTGATCGGTATCGATTCCTACATGTGTGTAAGCATCTTTGATATAGGTGGAGGCTGCCTGTTCAATGATTGAATCCTGCATGGAATTCATCTTTTTATTCATCTGTTTGATCAGCGCGTCTCTGCCTTCTGCTCCCATGAAGTTCAACATATCATAGATATCCATCTTGTCAAAATCCGGAACTTCTGACATCTGCGCCTTGGCCTCAGCCTGTTTTGTTTCAACCTGTTTCTTCATATTTGTACGCATCTGGTCTTCGATTCTTTGTGTCATGTCACTGCCGGAGTCAAATCCTGCCACCAGAAGCATCGGCTTTCCGAGGATATCGGAGAGCTTCTCCATCTTTTTATCATCTTCTTTTACAGAAGATTTTAATTCCATAACGGTTCCCTTATAGTCGTATTTCTTCGTTGATTTCGTATAAGCATTCTTTACAAGCTCCTGCTTATCCGACGGAACCAGAAGTAACAAATGGTTCAGATCTTTTTTAGAAATCGTATCCGGTACGGTCTCATCGATACCCCCCTGCTGGATACCGACATTCACAATATCCGAGGTATATGTCGGCAATGACAGGTCACAATATGCCTGTACGACAAGTATACAGATAATCGCTACAACCGCACCTGCATACGGTTTCAGAAATTTCAATAATTTTCCCATATCTTTTATGCCTTTCCTTTCTGTCCTATTTATATCAAAACAGTTCCTACATATGTTTCATAGAAGGATGTGTTTTTTCCATAATGGTCTGCATATCCACTCCTTTGAAATCCTTAGACTCCAGAAGATTATTCTTCATCTCTGTAAGCAGACGCTTCATCAGAAGTACCTCTTCTCTTGATATCCCCTGATAGATTATTTCTTCCATCTCTGTAAGGACACGGCGTATTCCATCTATACATTCTTCCCCTTTCGGAGCAAGCTGTATCCTTGTAATCCTCTGATCCTTCCCATCCGTCTTACGGCTTACATAACCTTTTTCTTCCATCTTGCGAAGTGCGACTGTCATAGACGGTGGAGTAATCCCAACTCTTTGTGCGAGCTGTCTCTGTGACTGTTCTCCCCAGCATTTCAGTGAAAATAATATTCCTGCCTGACTCGGCTTGATGTCCAGTTCTTCCATTCTTTTCATTCCCTGATATTTCATGAACTGCATCAATTGGAATATCGAAAAGAACACCGATGATTCCATCTCTTTGTGCATATTATTTCTCCCCTCCCAATTAATTAGATGTCTAACGATTATATTAGTCATTTTCACCAGTAATGTCAATGTTTTTATATTTATTTAATAATCATTCCGTCATTTTAACAAATATTTAATTAGTTATATAACTAAAAAAGAATCTCCGGAACAACTTTTGTCCCTGAAGATTCTTCTGTCCTTTGATTATAACTTTTCTGAATCAAGTACAATGGTAAACGGACCGTCATTTACAAGTCTTACTTTCATATCTGCGCCAAATTTTCCCCGTTCAACTACCGTTACTTGTTCCTTACACCTACTGATGATATATTCATACATCTCCTCCGCCATATCCGGTTTCCCTGCTTCTATAAAACTTGGCCGGTTTCCCTTCTTACAGTTCGCATACAGAGTAAACTGAGAAATCAGAAGCAACTCTCCTCCTACCTGATCCAGCGAAAGATTCGTCTTTCCATTCTCATCTTCAAAAATGCGAAGTCCTAACATCTTCTTTAACATCTTATCTGCTGTGTCTTTTGTATCCGAATCCGCAACTCCGATCAGGACCATGAATCCTTTCCCGATCTTGCCTATCACTTCACCATCTACTTTTACACTACTTTCTGTTACTCTTTGAATTACAAAACGCATCTGATTTTCTCCCTTTTATCTCTTTTTCTTTTCAGGAACCTGTGCCAGGATAATTGCAGCAAACATCAATATACATCCCGACATTTCCCTTATTGACAGTCTTTCTCCCAGCACAATCCAGCCGGCCAGTACAGAAAAACACGATTCCAGACTTAAAAGCAGTGATGCCACCGCCGGATTTACATTTTTCTGTCCCAGTATCTGTAGTGTATAAGCAACTCCACAAGATAATACCCCGGCATATAAAATTGGCATCCATGCAGTCATTACAGATGTTATCTTTGGTGTCTCCAATGCAAACATAAATGGCACGGACAAAATTCCGCAGACAAAGAATTGTATACACGACATCTTCACACCATCTACCTTAGGTGCAAAATGATCGATCACCAGGATATGTACCGCAAATACAAGTGCGCATAAAAATACCAGAATATCTCCTTTGCCAACAGAAAACGACTCTGTAATACACAGGAAATAAAGTCCCGCAACCGCCAGCACTACTGCCAGCCATATCTTCCAGCCTATCTTTTTATGAAGAAAAACTCCCATCACCGGAACGATCACGATATAAAAAGCGGTGATAAATCCGGCCTTTCCCGCTGTCGTATATTTAATACCGATCTGCTGAAGACTGCTTGCCGCAAACAGTAACACACCACAGGCCAATCCGCCCGTGAGCAGATCCTTTTTCGTGCCTGTATCTTTCGATCTTCCATTTAATTTCTGCAAGATCCAGATACATGGCAAAAGTGCCGCTCCTCCAATCAGGCTTCTTACTCCATTAAATGTAAACGGTTCCAGATAATCCATCCCCACACTCTGTGCTACAAATGCTGTTCCCCAGATAAAAGCTGTAAGAAGCAGCATTAAACCATTCTTAATCCTCATATCATTCACACTCTCCATATATACATGTCCTAAATATATTTACATGAATTCTTTCCTTCACTATTTTTTATACTGCTGTTTATTATACGATACATTCCGGTGATTTGCAAAGAATCTGTTCTACTTTTTATAATGATATTAATACCAGAATCCCTCTTGACTTTTGTATCAAACAACGGGATACTAATAGATAAGAAAAGGAGGACTTCACTATGTTATCAGAACGAATCTTAAAGCTTCCGGGCTTTCTTTATCAGATCGGGAACAATTATTATTATCTTGGAAAATGGATCTGCAAGGAATGCACCGACCAGGCTGCCACTGATTGTGTCACCATGTATCAGATGTGCCGCGCCGGAAAAGAAGAACCTGAAACAAATACTTATTTTCAAAAGCTCCGTGCTTACAGTGATTTCGCATTAGAAGTACCGTATAATCCTTCTAAAATTGCTGCAGATATGAAAGCGATTTTGGAATCTCTTTCTGATGAACAGCTTCACAATCTCACGGAACAGATTGATCATCTTGAAGAAGATATTACCCGTTATTGCGGCTAAATTCTTCTTTTCAACCGACTGCCTGTGTTCTTTTTTGCAATATAGTGGTACAAAAATAAGAGGAGTATTTCCATACACACGGAAACGCTCCTCTTATTTTTGTTCACAGTCAATCCGGCAAATCACTAAATAGTAACTTTGCCTGTTGTTTCTTCATTTATTACATAATAAGCTGCAGCTTCTTCTGGTTTCAGATATACATTCAGAGTTTTGATTTCTTCCACACTCTTACCATACTCTTTTGTCCATACTTCATGCACTTTTTTTGTAATCTCTTCTGTGCTGATCTCTTTACCCATATACTGAAGATAAAAGCTTGTCTTTGCTTCTTTCTTCACGTCTTCTGCCTCTTTCAATACACCTGCTCTTGTCTCGATTGCCTTAGTTGTGTCTTTTGCAGTTGCGATTGCTGCCGGTCTTGAGTTGTTTCTTCTATTTTTTTTCATATTGATAACCTCCTCAATCTACAAATAGAACTTTACCTTCTCTATTATAAAGCATTTGCGAAAAATGTCAAAAGATATCCGTTTTTATTCGTCCCCGCGTCCATATTGGTTAATTGTCAGATCCTTTACCACTTCCCCTGCAAGAATCAGTCCTGCAACCGACGGAACAAATGCAATGCTTCCCGGGATGTCTCTTCTTTCGGTACATTTTCTGTCCGTTCCCGGAGGACATACACAGTGCTGTCTGCAGCTGATACTCATATCTTCCAGCGGACGTACCGGCTTTTCTTCTGAATATACAACTTTCAGTTTCTTTACGCCACGTGCCTTTAATTCTCTTCGCATAACCTTTGCAAGCGGACACATCTTCGTCTTATAGATATCTGCCACCTGAAATGCCGATGCATCCAGTTTATTACCGGCTCCCATACAACTGATAACCGGAATTTCTGCGGCTTTTGCACGCATAATGATCTCAATCTTTGCCGTTACCGTATCTACTGCATCTACCACGTAAGAGTATTCTTCAAACGGGAATTCATGTGCATTCTCAGGAAGATAAAAGCATTTCCTTACTTCTATATCTGCGTCCGGATTAATCTCAAGGATTCTTTCTTTCATCACATCTACTTTATATTTTCCAACCGTCTTCCTTGTTGCAATAATCTGACGGTTAATATTCGTCAGACATACTTTGTCATCATCTACCAATACAAACGAACCGACACCGCTTCTTGCAAGTGCTTCTACAACATATCCACCAACACCGCCGATTCCAAAAACTGCAACCTTTGCATTCGAAAGTCTGTCCATATTATCAGCTCCTAAAAGAAGCTGCGTTCTGGAAAACTGATTTAACATAGCTTTTCCTCCACTCATACTTTATATTTTTTTCTGTCCGTATTCTTGACTTATCATTCACTCTTCGCACCGTTTCACAGCGCAATCCCTATTATAGTAGTAGGATATATAGTAAGTCAACTTATTTCTTATATCTTCTTATATGAATTCTTCTGACGATGGTCTCTTTCGATGCACAGATCTTATCTGCCAGACATACCAGCCAGGCTTCTTTACACATTGGTGGAACGATATTAAGAGGAAACATATGCCGCGAAATGATGTTTTCTTCCCTTCTGGTCAGTTCAAAATCATTTTTTGCATTTTGAAGCGCACGTCCTGCATGGATAAAACCGTGAAATCTGTGTCCCGCATTTTTTTCATGCCAGTCATACAAAAAATAATCATGCAAGAGCGCACCTCTGATCAGCTCTTTTCTATTTACATTTAGGGAAAATCTTTCTGCAAGCTCCACACTTGTGTACGCTACACTGATACAATGCTTATACACGGATATATCACTGTGCTGCATATATCTCTGTGTATATTTCATACGCCCCTGTTCATCCAGTTCTTTCAGTATTTCTTTGATGTCTTCCAGAATCCGGTCCTCATTATTCATACAGTCAGCCCCTTACTCTCCATATAATTATTCTTCGAACGCCTGTCTGATACTGTCATAATGAAGAAAAATTCCTTCATCAGCATATCTTTTAATCTCATTCAAATCCGCAATCGCAAAGCCAGACACTTCTTCTTCCTGTGTCTTTACATCTGATTCCTCAAACTCCAGCACAAATTTATAAATATCCACAAAATAATTATTTTTCTCTTCCGGATTCACTCTCTTATAAGAAAATGCATATCCTCCTTCTGCATTCGTTACATCAATTCCCGTCTCTTCTTTAATCTCACGGATCACTGCATCTTTCGAATCTTCTCCGGCGCGTACACCGCCTCCAGGCACTTCCCACCATCCTGCTGCCCATTCTTTATCCATTCTTCTTCGGGTGATCAGATATTTTCCATCCGGTCTCATTAATACTCCAAGAACCGTCAGGTGGAATTCCCCCGGCTTCATATTCCAGTCATTATGCTTCATTGTACGTCCTGTACGTTCCTTGTTCTCATCGTAAATATCCCATAATTCCATCTTTTTATTATTTCTCCTTCTTACGAACACATGGCGATATAAAACAAGTGGAAAACCAGTATTCCCGACTCCCCACTTTTTAATGTCTTAATATTCCTCGTTCACAATCATCTTTTCAAATTCTTTTTTTATAAAATCGCAGGTTGGCTTTGTCCACTGAGTTCCTTCCAGTCCCTTCTCAGACTTGATAAGCTGCAGTGAAAATAACAACGCCTCCAAAATCTCCTTATGTTCCAGATTCTGAAGATTTGCAACAACATATTCCTTTGCCTCTTTCGGCTGTATACCGGCTTTTTTACTCAACATCCTGCTGAACTGTTCGAATGTAATAATCTTCTTTCCATATTCCCAGAAATGATTTTCATACTTTTTATACTTCTGTACATATTCCTGAATGATTTCCAGCGATTCGGAATCCAATGTATAGCCATACTTTCCGGCAATCTTTTCCAGTTCTTTCCACCAGGAAACATCTACAGCCGAATAATCCATGCTAATCCGGAAGCAGCCTCCGGTCTTGTGAATTGCTTTTTGAAATTCATCTTCCCAAGTTGGACATACCAGCATCTTCTCTCCATTTACAATTCCACCTTGTATTATCTTTTCTTTCATCCTCCATGTCCTCCTTACGATAGATTCGTCATATCCTCAGCTCAAATCACTATGAATATTATAACATTATTTTTATCCGATTGCAAAGCCGAAGTATTTACCCAGAGCACGTCACCAACAGTTTCTTTCGAACGCATGCCGATTTATATTATGGTCGATATCCTGTCTTATCCGCTTCTGTTATTTCTCGAATTACCTTACATGGTACACCTGCTGCAATTACATTGGATGGGATGTCCTTTGTAATAACACTTCCTGATCCAATAATTGTATTATCTCCGATGGTTACTCCCTGATTTATATGAACCCCTGCCCCAATCCAGACATTATTTCCAATCTTAACAGGTTTTGCATAGCAAGCTCCATGAACACGTTCCCATGCATCTGTTGCGTGATTGGACGTGTATATACCTACTCTTGGGCCAAAAAGTACATTATCACCAATCTCAATACCTACGCCATCTAACATAATACAGTCAAAGTTTGCATAAAAATTATTCCCAATAGAAATATTATATCCAATATACTTCACCAACTTTTTTTACTGCAAGTTCAAGTTCCAGATCATGAAGTCCATAATAAGCTTTTTTTAAGAATTCAACAGGTACTTTTTTTATCACTTCTGAACTAGATATATTATAATACCACTGATAATAAGCGTAAAATTCTCCTATCCAGTCCGGCATAAATCCTTTTAATCCTTCCCCTGATTTTAATGCATAATGATCTGTTTCAAGAAAATATTTCCACAGTTCTTTCACATCCATCGTATTTACATAAGCCTGTGCCTCGTCAATACTTTTTCTTGTTTTACTTTTCATATAAGTGTTAATAAATTCTTCTGTATCCTTGTCCGGGAATGACTGTGCTACAAAGTCAAATAGCTTCCCTTGGTTTTCTACAACATCATTTAAATACGCTTCTGCATATGCTCTCATATTTTTCTCTCCTGATTTTGCGATATAAAAATAAGAGGCATTTGCCCTCCATCCTTTTATGACGTCATATTCTTCCGTATCTATGCCATACTTTTCAATAAATTTTTTTGATAACATTCTATAACGCTTAGAATCAGCTGCATCTCTATGTTTCATCAGTTCAGCAAGCCAAGAGAGAACATTTTTTTCCTGAAAATCTAATATCTTTGTCGGGACAACGTTTTTTTCAAAAGTTCCATGAAATAATGATATTTTTCCACATTCACACCTTCTTTCAAGCTTATATGCCATCTCTTCCAATCTATCCGTCAAATCATTTATAGCAAATTTATTTATCTATAATAGTATCATTTTATATTATCGTGAACAACATTTTTCTTTTTACAAAAATACACTAATTTTTGTAAAAATTTTACTTTCTGCCAAACTCCAAGTCAAATCTAAAGTCAATATCTAAAATTTATTTTTATAACGCAAAAAGAGCGGAAAACCTTATAAATTAAGGCTTTTCTGCTCTTTCATAGGAGCAGGGGATGAGAGAATCGAACTCCCGCCAAAGGTTTTGGAGACCCCTATCATACCACTTGACCAATCCCCTATATTCTGTTTTGTTGTACATCATCGCTGAGCACTCATTATTTATACCATATTAATCATACATCTGTCAACAGAATTTTTCAATTTTTTTATTTTTTTGCAAAATTTCTGTTTTTTCGTATCTACAGAACCAGTCACTGGCAGCTTCTTTCTTATAAATACATAGCAAAAGAAGACCTCCCGGCTCTCTTTCTTGAGCCGGGAGGTCTTCTTTCCTCTATACATTTGCTTTCGCAACATTTCCAATATTCATTTTTCGAAATACACCAAGTAATACTTTTCCGATTGCCAGAACCAAAATTGCTGCTGCAATCGCCTCTGGAATTCCGGATGCTGTAACAGTTCCCATTACCAGTCCCCATACGGCACTGACTGCCACATCTTTTGCTTCTGCATACTGTTTTGCAAAAAGAATATAGATACTTCCCATTACAGTGATAGTATTAACCATTGCTCCTGCAAATCCCACGATTGGAAGTGCGATGATACTATTTACTTTCAGTTTTGAAAAAAGAATCCAAAGCCATCCTGCTGCCACACCAATTAATATCCTGCATCCTACTGAAATCCAGACTGCTTTTATTGCCCCTGGTATTCCTGTAGTACTCATAAACGGCGAGAACGCAAATGATAAAAGTGTCGGTGCCATCGTGTTACTGATCAGTGAACAGATGCCAAATACACCGCCCAGGATTGCGCCTGCTGCAGGTCCTAACAAAATTGCTCCAAGAATTACCGGAATATGTACAGTTGTTGCCTTAATGATCGGAAGCTGTATCATTCCAAGCGGTGTGTTCGCCAGAACGATTACGATCGCTGCCATAAGTGCAACACTGACCATCCAACTAGTGTCATGTTTCTTTGTCTTCATATTTAATTTTCCTCCTTGTTATCATTCCCGGTGACCGGGATACAATACAATTACGAGTCTGATTATAGCATTCCGGAAACTGCCAAACAAGTATAAAAATCCATACAATCTGCATATTTTTCACAGTTATCACTATGATTCGTCTTTTCCTACGGGTTCTATGTATTTTTATTACTATTGCTTGCAAGAATGAAGAAAAAGCGATATAGTGATTATAATTGTATTATTTTATTTGAACATTGAAATGAGGATGAATACTTATGTTAAAAGGAAAACATGTCCTGCTTGGCGTGACCGGAGGTATTGCTTCTTATAAAATTGCAACACTTACAAGTCTTCTGGTAAAAGCAGGCGCTGACGTTCATGTCATCATGACTAAGAACGCCACCAATTTTATCAATCCAATTACTTTTGAGACTCTGACAGGACATAAATGTATCACAGATACATTTGACCGAAATTTTGAATTTAAAGTAGAGCACGTTGCACTTGCCCAACTTGCAGACATTGTCATGATCGCACCGGCAACTGCTAATGTCATGGCAAAGCTTGCGCATGGTCTCGCCGATGATATGCTGACAACTACCGTCCTTGCAAGCCGTGCACCAAAGATCATTGCACCAGCCATGAATACCGCAATGTATGAGAATCCTGTCACACAGGATAATATTGAATTGCTGAAGCATTATGGCATGGAGGTGATCACTCCTGCCATCGGACACCTGGCATGCGGTGACAGCGGAGCCGGAAAGATGCCGGAACCCGAGACCTTATTCCAGTACATATGCAAAACCATTGCACATGAAAAGGATATGGCCGGTATGAAAGTACTTGTCACAGCCGGACCGACACAGGAAGCCATTGATCCAGTCCGTTATATCACAAACCATTCATCCGGTAAAATGGGTTACAGCATTGCAAAAGCCTGCATGCTCCGCGGCGCTGATGTCACACTGGTAACCGGGCGTACCGCTCTTGATGCACCGCTTTTTGTTAACACCGTTCCTGTCATATCAGCCAAAGATATGTATGAGGAAGTAACTTCCAGAAGCCATGACATGGACATCATAATCAAGGCTGCTGCCGTTGCAGACTACAGGCCTTGTAATGTTGCAGATGAAAAGATCAAAAAGAAAGAGGGAGATGTCATGTCTATTCCATTGGAACGTACTGATGACATCTTAAAGTATCTCGGCGAGCACAAGGAACCCCATCAGTTCTTATGTGGTTTTTCTATGGAAACACAAAATATGCTTGAAAATTCCAAGAAAAAACTTATGAAAAAGAATCTGGATATGATCGTTGCCAACAATCTGAAGGAACAAGGTGCCGGATTTGAAACCGATACAAATATTGTTACGATGATCACGCAAAATGAAGTATTTGAACTGGAACTGATGAGCAAAGAAGAGGTCGCTTTCCATCTGCTCGATAAAATATTAGAACTTAGAAAATAAAAGTGAAAATATAATATAAGAAAGAAATTTCGTGAATTTACAGGAGGATATACGAAATGGATGCTAATTTATCAATGGAACAGATCCGTATGGATGTAAAGAATGTAACTGCTCTGAATCAGGAAGGATATGACATGGACGTCATCTCCCACAAACTTGATCTTTCAAAGGACTATGTACAGACAATTCTTACCTGTGCACAGGGATTTACAGAAGATGACACAATGGCTGTTGCTGTTCTCGTCGAAGCAAGTTTATAATTCCTATATTGACAAAAAATGTTACCGGCATGTCTGGTAACATTTTTTCTGCATTCTTCAAAATGCAAGTATTGTATCATATTGCAATATCATATTACAAGAAATTCTCATTCAGTACTTCTATAATTGATACTTGCAACCATTATTAAAAAGAAAGGTGTTACGACAATTCTCCGTAACAGACAGGTTTTATAAATCATGAAGAAAAAATGGTGGCATGACAAAGTTGCCTATCAAATTTATCCAAAAAGCTTTTTGGATACAAACGGAGACGGAATCGGCGATCTTGGCGGAATCATCTCCAAATTAGATTATTTAAAAGAACTGGGAATTGATATCATCTGGCTCTCTCCAATCTACAAATCCCCTTTTGTAGACCAGGGATACGACATTGCCGATTATTATGCAATTGCAGAAGAATTCGGTACAATGGAACAATTCGAAGAACTGCTTGCAGAAGCAAAGAAAAGAGATATGTACATCATTATGGATCTGGTTATCAACCACTGTTCTGATCAACACGAATGGTTCCAGAAAGCACTGGCAGATCCGGAAGGCGAATATGCCGATTATTTTTATTTCCGCAAGGGAAAGAATGGAAATCCACCAAGCAATTACCGTTCTTACTTCGGCGGAAGCTGCTGGGAGCCGGTTCCAGGAACGGATCTGTACTACCTTCATATGTTCGCCAAAGAGCAGCCGGATCTTAACTGGGAGAATCCGGTAGTCAGAAAGAAGCTTTATGAAATGGTGAACTGGTGGCTTGAAAAGGGTCTCGCCGGATTCCGTATTGACGCGATCATCAATATAAAGAAAGACCTGACTTTTTCAGATCTTGATCCGGACGGACCGGATGGGCTTGCAAACTGCTGGAGGATGGTAGAAAACGTAGATGGTGTCGGCATTTTTCTCGAGGACTTAAAGAAACATACTTTCCAGAAATACGATGCCTTTACTGTCGGTGAAGTGTTCAACATGAAAGAAGGCGAACTTGCAGACTTCATCGGTGAAAATGGTCATTTTTCCACAATCTTTGACTTCAGTGCTCACATACTCAGTGAAGGGGAACACGGATGGTACGATGCCCCACCCGTAGACTTTAAAGAATGGCGGAAAGCCATCTCTGACTCCCAGCTCAGAGTGCAAACTTGCGGACTGGAAGCCAATATCATTGAAAATCATGATGAACCAAGAGGTGTATCCCGCTTCTTACCAGATTATGCGCAGAATCCTGCCGGAACCAAAATGCTCGGAACCGTCAGTATCCTTCTCCGCGGCATCCCATTCATCTATCAGGGACAGGAAATCGGTATGCAAAATGCGGTATGGAACAGTGTCGAAGAATATAATGACATCAATACCATTGATCAATATCATACTGCAAGGAATGCCGGTCTTACCGATAAAGAAGCACTTAAGGCTTGCAGCAAACTAAGCCGCGATAATGCCAGAACCCCCGTACAGTGGAATGCTCAGGAAAATGCCGGATTTACCGCAGGAACTCCTTGGCTGAAAGTAAATGACAATTATAAAGAGATCAATATGGCTGATCAGGATCAAGATCCAGACTCTATATTAAATTATTACCGGAGACTGATTGCGCTTCGAAAATCTCCAACATACAAAGAAGTCTTTACTTATGGTAAATTTCTCCCTGCTTATCAGGACACAGAGGATGTCATGGCCTATTACCGGAAAGATGAACATACACGTATACTGGTCGCCGCTAATTTCGGAAAAGAATCTGTCGAACTTCCGTTAGATTATCCGGTGAAACAGGTTCTTCTTTCTAATCAGCACAAGCAGCATAATTATAATACCGAATCCCATCTTTCACTTGAAAGCTGCGAAGTAATCGTATTCGAATTATAAGTTCAAAAACCCCCGGCACATTTTATATCTTGTGTCGGGTGCTTCTTTTACTATTCCTCTTCCGGATAAGTAAACTTCCATGACTTTCTGAATTCCGTCATCATATCCATAACATCTTTTGTATACTCAAAATGCATGCATTCTTCGTCTCCTGCTATCGCTTTTTCCATATCCGCAAGTTCATAAGCAAGCGCATCGGCATTCTCCCCGGCTCTTACGACTTCTGTATCGCCGGTTTCTACGTATGTAATTCTTGCCTCCCATGCTCTTGGATACTCCATAATCTCAATATATCCCTTTTCACAGGAGATCATTCCTCTCTTCGGCTGTTTGGAATGAAGCGACAACATGACCGTTGCCACCTGTCCTTCTGGGTTCATGAGCAGAAGTCCCGCCTGTTCATCTACTCCGGTCGGTGCTGCTTTGACCTGAGACAGTAACTGATCCGGCTTGGAATCCATAAACCAACGAATGAATGAAAGCGCATATACCCCGATGTCCAGCATTGCACCACCGGCAAGATTACGGTTAAAGAAGCGGTTATTCATATCATATTCTTTGAAGCTTCCAAAATTCATCGTGATAAGATTTACTTTTCCCAATACACCGGTCTCCAAAAGTTCTTTTAATTTTTTATAGATTGGCATATGATAAATTGTCATTGCTTCTCCGATGATGACATGTTTCTCTTCTGCCAGTGCTGCCATCTCATTCAATTCATCACTGTTAAGTGTGATCGACTTTTCTACCAGAATATGTTTGCCATTCTCAATTGCCTGTCTCATGAATTTCTTATGTGTATTATGAGGAGTTGTGATATAGATAACATCCACTTCCGGATCTGTAAACATCTCATTGCAATCTGCATATACTTTACCGATGCCATACTTTTCACCAAATGCAACTGCTTTTTCATAGGTTCTGTTACCGACGGCATATATATTCTTTCCATTCTTCTTTAATGCGACGGCCATCTCATTTGCGATAACTCCTGTACCAAGTACTGCCCAGTTAATATCTTTCATATTTTGATTCCTCCATATATCTGCTTGTTTTTTCCATCACATCTTTCAAGATATCCAGATTGTCTCTGACACTTTTGGTCTCCAGTGAATGATTTGCACCTTCGTATATGTGTATCTTTACATTCTGTTTTTCCGAAAGGTCTGCTACTTTCTTTACATCACTCCACGAATCACTGTTTCCGATAAAAGCAACTGCCGCTTCATGTCCAAATGCATAGGTCTCTTTTAATGGTGTATACAAAATATGCCGGCATGGTATCCGTTGTGCCTCAGCATATGCTGAAGCAATGATTGTTCCGATGCTTTTCGAAATAAATAGAATCTGTTCGTACTGGTCAAACGCAATTTCTTTCAGACTGTTCTCCGTCTGTATATACAAAGAGTCAAATGCCTGCCGCATCTTCTCTTCATTCCCTCTTAGGTTCTTTCCATCATATGTGTAATTCAATGTTACAATCTTCTCATACCCATATTCCTGCACCAGTTTTCTGGAATAATACAATAATGGTTTATCACAATGATAACCTATTCCCGGAAAAAATACTGCCAGTTTCATTCATTCTTTCCTCCTTATTGTCGTCTGAAAATATCATAACATATATTCTCAAATCTGGTGAATATAAAATAAAGAGAAGGAATAGAATTTCTTCCCTTCTCTTTATTTTTACTCTTTCCAGTATTTATTCACCTTTTACTTTTACTGCAGTTTCCGGATCTTCCGCTCTGATAACTTCCGCCATTTTCTTTAGCATTTCCATATCCGGTATTTCCACATCTTTCAGTTCGTAGACCCTTCCCAATCGTTCATACGTCTCTAACCCAAGTCTGTGATATCATAGGAACTATACAGGCTGTTCTCAATTGCTGTCGGTATTCACTGTTCCATGTAGGATATCAGAATCTCTTTTGCAAAATCTGCCTGCATCAGCACTTCGCCTCCACTGATCGTCACACCACCGCCTGAATGAAAGAAAAATATTTCATCTTTGCAGATTTCTTTTACGACTTCTTCCACTGTCATATCTTTTCCGTATCTTTTTTCTATCTCCATCCCCTATGACTCCGGCGTAGAACACCATTTACAACGAAGTGGACATCCTTTAAGAAAAACTACGGTACGAAGTCCTTCTCCGTCATAAATGGAAGTCTTCTCTATCCGGAGCACTCTTCCTGTCTTTGACACTGTTTTCTCCTATCCGACACTGCAGCCGTATAACGATTCCTGTTCCGTCCGGGCAATGATCTCATCCTGTACATCCTTTCCAAGTTCCGTAAAATATGCCGTATACCCTGCCACACGGATGAAAAGTCCTCTGTATTCTTCCGGTCTTTCCTGTGCGGCAAGCAAGGTCTCTCTGTCGATTACATTAAACTGTACATGGAAAATTCCAAGGCTGCACATACTCTTAAGAAGTGCCATCATCTGCATGATACCATTTTCACTGTTTAACATCTCCGGTTCAATCTTCATATTCAGGAGGGTTCCCTGCACGAATCTGTCATGTGGCAGATGTGATACGGATTTTAATACTGCACCCGGACCTTCGGTATCTGTTCCTCCATTCAGACTCACTCCATCCGCTAACGGCTTCCATGCATGTCTTCCGGATGGTAACGCTCCTACCTCCAGACCGAATGGTGTGTTACCAGATACCGGTAATATTCCCGGTGTCATCGTTCCAAATTTGCTTCTATAGCTTTCTATTTCATTCACAATAAACGTAAACATTTCTCCTGCTATCTCATTCGTTGCTTCATTATCATTCCCGAACACCCCACGATCAATTCCTGATCCCAGATCTTTACCGTTTTCTCTCTGCATTGTCTGCGGAACGCCTTTACTTTTCTGATACAAAGCGGCTCTCTGGCTGTTTCTTTAAAGCTTTCTGTCATAATTTTCGCATTTTCCAGATCCATCTCCGGTCTTGTATTCACTACCCTGTCTTTGATGAGCCGGATACGTTCCATGTATCTTTGTTCACTTTTTTCTTTCTTATCATCTTTCATAGTTTCTCTCCTTTTTTTGTGCAAAACAAAATGGATTATTAAAATCATTACTTTTGCAATAATTTTAACAATCCATTCTCCGTAAAACCATGAATTTGTTAACGTTTCATATGAAAATCTTAACATTTTCCATATTCTCCAGGTGTAATTCCTTTGTATTTCCGGAAACACTGGATAAAATAGCTGGAATCACTGAATCCGGCCGCATATGCTACTTCTGTCACTGACATCTCCGTCCCCATCAGAAGCTCCTTACTCTTCTCTATTCAGTATTCCATCAGATACTGATTCGGTGTTGTACGTACCATATTCTGAAAGCATCTGCAACATTCACCTACACTGACCGATGCCGCTTCTGCAATATCCTTCAGGTGAATCTCTTCCATTTTTTATCTGTCTTATCTCTTAATCTATTCTATATATTTTGTCTATGCTATGCATTATGCTCCGGCTTTCCAGGCTTATTGTAGCATATCTTTTCTTCTTTCTGTATATACTACTTATATGCTTTCCCACTTGTCTGCTTTATCACAGTATATTTTTTGCATAAAATTTCCACAAGAATTTCATTTTATATGTCGTAAATTGCATATTTTTCCATAATTTCTCATTAATTTGCAAGAGCCCATTGACGAAACGTCAAATTCTGTTAAAATATTATAATATCGAGTGGTATATATGAAGATGGAGGATGGTATAGTGGTAGCATATGAAGAATTATCCAAAGAAGAATTATTGCAACTGAAGAGTGAACTGGAAGCTCAGTTCGACGAAGTGAAAGCTAAGAATCTGAAGCTGGACATGTCCAGAGGTAAACCGTCTACAGAACAGCTGAACCTTTCCATGGATATGATGGATGTATTAAAAAGCGACTCTGATCTGGTATGTGAAGAAGGCGTCGACTGCCGTAACTACGGTGTTCTGGACGGTATTGCAGAAGCAAAACAGTTGCTTGCAGATATGATGGAAGTACCGAAAGACAATATCGTTATCTTCGGTAACTCCAGCCTGAACGTTATGTATGATACAATCGCACGCAGTATGACTCACGGTGTTATGGGAAGTACTCCATGGGCAAAGCTTGATAAAGTAAAATTCTTATGTCCGGTTCCTGGATATGACAGACATTTTGCAATTACAGAATATTTTGGAATTGAAATGATCAATGTTCCAATGACACCAACCGGCCCGGATATGGATATGGTTGAAGAACTGGTAAGTACAGATCCTGCAATCAAAGGTATTTGGTGTGTTCCTAAATATTCGAATCCGCAGGGTATTACTTATTCGGATGAAACCGTTCATCGTTTTGCAAAACTGAATCCTGCAGCAGAAGATTTCCGTATCTTCTGGGATAATGCCTACGGTATTCATCATTTATATGAAGATAAACAAGACTATCTGATTGAGATCTTAATGGAATGCAAGAAAGAAGGACATCCGGATATGGTTTATAAGTTCTCTTCTACTTCCAAGATCAGTTTCCCTGGTTCCGGTATTGCTGCAATTGCTGCATCTGATGCCAACCTTGCAGATATCAGAAAGCAGATGCGTATTCAGACAATTGGCCACGACAAACTGAACCAGTTAAGACATGCAAGATATTTTGGAAATATTCACGGAATGGTTCAGCATATGAAGAAACATGCAGACATCCTTCGTCCAAAATTCGACATTGTCTTAAAGACACTGGATAAAGAACTCGGCGGACTTGGAATCGGTTCATGGCTGGCTCCTCGTGGCGGATATTTCATCTCTTTTGATTCTATGGATGGATGTGCAAAAGCAATCGTTGCAAAAGCTAAAGAAGCCGGACTTATCATGACTGGTGCAGGTGCAACTTTCCCTTACGGAAAAGATCCAAAAGACAGTAATATCCGTATTGCACCGTCTTATCCAACCGTAGAAGAACTTAAGGTAGCCACCAAAATCTTCGTTTTAAGCGTAAAACTTGTAAGTGTTGATAAATTACTGCAAAGCAAATAAAAATAAGCTCAAATCGCCATCTAAGACGCAGCAGGGGCATGATCATTACAGATCATGCCCCATTTTTATATCTCTATATACATTTATTACGTCTTATCTTTATCGAACCGACTGATTACTATTACTCCATATATTTCTTCTTCAGTTCATCAACTTTAGCTCTGTAAGCTTCTTCCTGTTTTTTCTGAGACAGTTCTGCACGGATCTGGTCTTTTACTTCTTCCAGACTTGATTCTCCTGCTTCTTTCTTGTCCTCAACTTTGATCAGGTGATATCCAAACTGTGTCTTTACCGGACCTACAACATGTCCAACCTCTGCAGCAAATACGGCATCTTCGAACTCTTTTACCATCTGTCCTCTTCCGAATTCTCCAAGGTCTCCCCCGTTTGCTCCCGACGGACATGTAGAAGATTCTTTTGCTACATCCTCAAATACCTTTTCTCCGCTTGTGATTGCATTCAGAAGCTCTGTGCATTTCTCTTCATTATCTACTAAGATATGTTTTGCATGTACAGATGCACCCTTCGAATATTTCGATTTATTTGCTTCATAATATTCTTTGATTTCATCATCTGTTACGTTTACTGTTGCAAAAAGCTTTCTCATAGCCATCTGTGCAAGGATATCTTTTCTTGCATTTTCCATAACATTCTTGAATTCTTCTGTCTCGTCAATTTTCTCTTCTTCGCCGTATTTTGCAAATGCGTATACTGCGATCAGCTGTTCTTCACACTGCTTACGAAAATCCGGATGAGCCGCATATACCTGCTGTTCTCTTGGAAGGCTGTGGATGAATGCCTCTACTTCTGCTTCTGTGATCTGATGTCCACCAACTGTGGCGATTATTTTCTGTTCCATAATGTACTCCTTTTCTATTCAACAATGGTTCAATTGTATCATCTATACTTCCTGTGGTCAAAAGATATTTGGTATTTTATATATTTTTTATTCTTTATACCTTTCATGCATTAAACAAAAAAAACAACCAACATACCGTTGATTGCTTCTTATCTTTCATATACCTTCAAAACTGCATACAAGAAATATTTTCTTTCATCCTACCTATCACCTTGCTTGGTCATGCCCTCGACCGATTAGTATCAGTCAGCTCCATACATTAC